>JGI20163J15578_10000586_pt1 | contig 15065 bp, 12 predicted proteins | sample TergutCu122P1_FD_15578 | JGI IMG/M metagenome (IMG submission 15578)
TGTCGCCTTCATAGCTCTTGACTGCGGGTCTCGGATAGTCTGTGTATAATTCTAAAGTGGGCAGCTCACCGGGAAATGCTTCGAGCCAATATGACTCTTGTCTTTTGCCGGATTCTGAGAGTAAGTATTCATTCTGCCATGCGGCGAAATCCTTGTATTGAATCACGGGGTCGGGCAACGTTTTTCCGTTGTACAGCTCTGCTAACTCGCGCCACAGAATGCCGTATGATATGCCATCACTGATGATATGATGCATATCTACCATGAGTAGGTTCTTTTTATCCGACATATTTATCAATCCGACTCGCATTAAGGGAGCTTTTTCTAAATCAAATGGGCGTACAAAATTCTTTACATGCACATCAGCCTCATCTTCTGTAGCTTCAACAACTGAAATATCAAACTCTATTGTATCATGCACATACTGGGCGACCTCTTCGCCCTCTATCCCGAATGATGTGCGTAACGATTCGTGACGGTGTATCAACATCGTAAATGTTGCCTTCAATCGTTCAACATCTAATTCGCCGGCAATCATGTTTATTGAAGGCATATTATAATTAATTCCGCTGTTATCAAACTTATTCAGTGCGTACATGCGTTTTTGTGCGGAGGAAGACACATAATGTTCTTGCTGAGTCAATGGAGGTATTGAAGGTGCACGCTTTTGTTCTGCCTTGAGATTATGTTTTGCAATCATACAAAACAAATCATCAATCGTGAGAGAGTTTAGCATTTCTTCAAGACTAACTTCCACACCCGCGAGTTCAAATATTCGCCATTCTAACTCTATCGCTTTTAGCGAGTTTAAACCTAAATCTATTAACTTTTCTGACATGTCGTTTGTCTTATTACCAACAAGAGATTCAATAATCTGAACCACTTTGGCTTGGACAAATCCGCTATCTGTAGTCATTATTCTACCTACCAATTCATCATTTTATCCAAAAGTTTGCGTTCTTTATCATATATCATAGCAAGGGTTTCAAGTACAACAGACAGGTTGCTATTAAGGATGTTTTTTGACAAGAAAGTTTTTAGCAGTTTGTTTCTTGCGAAGCACCATCCGCTCTCAACATCACTTGCTAATGCAAACATTTCGCTACAGCTCTCTGAACTCCTTACAATCTCTTTTGCCACCCTGCACGAATTTATTATGCCGTCTAAAGCCTTGATACTATCATGGCAATATAAGGGAGAATTATTGATTTCCAGTGATTTAATCCAGCTTTTAAATAATTCTAGGCCACCTTCAACTGGCGCTTTGTTATGCGTGTAATTTTTTATATAGTTCTCGCAAGCGGAAATAGTTTCGTTGGCGCCTTTGTGAGTAGTGCAATATCTTGTGAAGACAATTTGAGAGTTAAATAAATCGGCCCTTCCTTCTTCGCCTATATGCCTTTGCATAATCTCATTGATGGGTTTTTTAACAATAGCATATGAAAGAACATCCGGAATCTTCTGTTCTATAGCTGTAATTAAGGTATCGTCATATCCTACAAGTAAAAGTAGCTTGTCAAATTTTCCTTTCTTTTTTAACGATATGATAAGTGGATTGCCGTTATTTATCTCCGATTGAACTGCATCAAAGAAATGATTGCTTTTAATAGTGATATCAGTGGACACCAGGCCATAGTCATTGAATATATCACTATCTGACTTAGTAATAATATATCTGTTTGACAGCGTGCTATTGTGCAGTTCATAAGTTCTAATAATATGAGACATAAATGTATCAACACTGATTCCAAAATATGTAAGAATTGGGAATAATAAGTTGTAATAACAATTCCTATAAAAAAGAGTGTTGAAGGGTTCTATAGGCAAAGTGCAACTCTTGTTATTCAAAACTTAAATCCTCCTATCTCTTCATTTTAAGAGTTTTCTTTGATTTTTTGTGTTTTCATAGTTTTTCGTTATGGTCAACGCCGCGAAAGTCCGCAAAACGTGCCCAACAGACTGACTTTGCTACGTCCATGCCAACAATTAGTGTACTACCTGTTACTTCCTCTAAGCGGTGATAGATACGGTTTTTCATTTCGTGAAACGCCTCTGTTACCAAAGTTTTCGTGCGGCTGGAAGGCGCAGGTTTGTCTTGACAGGGGATTTCGTTTTGAGCAAGCCGTATTTTCATGCATTACAGGAATGCTGTGAGTTACCTCAAAATATCGTGTCCACTTCGCCACAGAGTATCCCTGGTGTTTACGTATGAACTTGCATTTTACTCATGCAACTTTACTAAGTAGGTGTTGACCTTTTTTAACATGTCGATCTCCATTTTGAGATGTGCGTTTTCTAGACATTTGATTAACTCATCTTCCTTGCGATTCTACACCTATCATCCTGTCCGATATTCTGACACCCTCTCGGGTTAATATATCATATAGCAAACGATTATACGCATCTTGCATAAAGTGAAACCTCTTGATTCGATTGCTTTTCTGTTGAGATATAAGAGAGCAATGTGTTATATTCTGCACGGGTTAACACCGAGATTGCTATTAGAAAAACGGTTTTATATATTTAGATGTCCCTTTTTTTTAATTATCCTAATTGATGAACCTAAATTTTAAACTGCTGTCAAACTGCTTGCTATTTAAGTACAATTATAGTATAATAATTAAAGAAAGACCAACCTTAAACCATTCTTGGTTCTTGTAAATATAGATATAAAAACTAGTTAGACATTACCTAAAACTGGTGTTTTGCTATAAACTCTGGTTACTAGCCGTGGTGGATCTACTTTTGAAAGGAAAGATAATGATAAAAATCAAATTGAAAGACAGTTCTTTAATGGAATTTGAGTCTGGTGTTTCTGTGTATGATGTAGCTGAATCCTTAGGTACACCAATAGCAAAGGCAGCCTGCTGTGGTCGCGTTGATGGTCAAATAGTTGACTTGCGCTACAAGCTCGAACACGACTGTGTCCTTGATATCTGCACCATAGATGATATTGATGGTAAGAAAGCCTTTTGGCATACATCAAGCCACATACTAGCACACGCTGTAAAACGGCTTTATCCAACATCTATGCTCGCGATTGGCCCTGCCACTGATAATGGTTTTTACTATGATTTCGATGTAGATACTGCATTCACGTCGGATGATCTTAAGATAATAGAAGTGGAAATGATGAAAATCGTGAGAGAGGACTTACTCCTAAAACATTTTGTTCTGCCTCCATCCGATGCTCTAGACTTGATGAAAGATGAACTCTATAAGAAAGAATTGATAGATGAACTGGGTGATGAAATCAGCTTTTACAAACAGGGTGATTTTGTGGACCTTTGCTCTGGACATCACTTAATGAGTACTGGTTCCATCAAGGCTATTAAACTGCTATCTGTAACCGGGGCGTATTGGCGTGGGAATGAGAAAAATAGGATGCTTTGTCGGATATATGGCGTTTCTTTTGACAAAGCATCAGCACTGAAAGAACACCTCGCCTTGCTTGAAGAAGCCAAGAAGCGTGATCACGGCAAGCTCGGTAGAGAGCTTGAATATTTTTCAACCTCCAAAACTGTTGGACAGGGATTGCCAATAATACTTCCTAACGGCGCAAAGGTTATACAAATTCTCCAACGCTTTGTTGAAGATGAGGAAGAAAGGCGGGGATACCAACTCACGAGGACTCCACTAATGGCCAAATCCGATATTTATAAAATTTCCGGACACTGGGATCATTACTACGATGGTATGTTCGTATTTGGAGATAAAGAACGCGAAGAAGCGGGTGAGGAAGTATTAGCGCTTCGCCCAATGACTTGCCCATTTCAATTCCAGGTATATCTCAACCGAGCGAGAAGTTACCGCGACCTTCCAATCCGTTACAACGAAACTGCAACATTATTTCGTAACGAATCTTCTGGAGAGATGCATGGACTTATCCGTGTTCGGCAGTTTACTATCTCCGAGGGGCATATTGTATGTCGCCCTGACCAGGTGGAGCAAGAGTTTAGTGACTGTGTGGAATTAGCGCACTATTTCCTGAATGCTCTTGGGCTCCATGAGGACGTCTTTTATCGATTCTCGAAATGGGATAAAAACAATAAAGATAAATATATGGGGTGTATGGAAAATTGGGAAGACACCCAAAACTTCATGCGTAGTGCTCTTGATCGTATGCGAATACCATATATTGAAGTCGATGGTGAGGCTGCATTCTACGGTCCTAAGCTAGATATACAAATTCACAATGTCCACGGTAAAGAGGACACCCTTATCACCATTCAGATTGATTTTCAGCTCGCAGAAGCTTTTGGCATGACATACATGGATAATGACAATCAAAAAAAATTCCCAACTGTTATACATCGCACATCCATTGGTTGCTATGAGCGCACACTCGCACTTTTAATAGAGAAGTATGCAGGTGCGCTCCCACTATGGCTCGCGCCTTTACAAATGATAGTAATTCCCATCGGTGACAGGCAACATGACTATGCTCATGAAATTGCTGACAAATGCATCTCTAAGGGGTTGCGGATAAAGGTTGACATTCGTAGCGAAAAAATGGGGTTGAAAGTTCGAGATGCACAACTGGCGAAAATACCCTATATGTTGATTGTTGGAGATAATGAAATGGAGTCTAACCAAGTTTCTGTTCGTTGCCGGAAGGGTGGGAACTTAGGTGCGGTTATCGTCGATGATTTTATATCTGGCGCACTAGAGGAGGTAAAAGAACGAGGGCAAAATAGTGATGCCGGGAGACTTGGGTGTTCGAGAAAATAGAATTGCGAATAAAGTTTTATACAAATCCAGAAGTGTTCGATCTGTGCAAATATCTCCATAGTAACCATTTGAACTAACGTCCTCTGATAAAAGATTTTGGATGGGGTGACGAGAAATTATGCATCCACATAACTAATGAGAAAATATTACTCGAAACTGCACTTTTTCGGGGCACAGTATTTCTGTCGGTCTATTTTTCCGTTGGACATATACGCAAATTCCATTACTCTCGTATATTTTGAGGGCAACAAACTGTTTGGTAATTTGCGGGAAAGATAATTTTGTAAACATATGGTATCAATAGTGTTTGCTGACGAATATAAAACCTCTAATCTTTGAGATTCAATTACTCTTACTATTGTATGGTCTATAGCAGGGTATTGTTTAATATATGCCTCAATCTCTTCCAGTTCAAATCGGTGTCCTGAGATTTTCACTTGATTGTCTGCTCGACCAATAAAAACTATATCACCATCTATATCTTCATACACAATATCGCCAGTTCGATATAAACGATTATTTTGGTTAATAAAGAAATTTCTGTCATTGAGGTCGGTGTCGTTTAAGTATCCAATAGCCAAACCAACTCCCGCGATATATAGTTCACCCTTCTCACCTTTTGAAACTGGTCGCATTTCGTCACCTAATATCATTACCGAAATATTTTCTATTGGCTTACCAATCGGAATTCTTTCTGTTCTCTGGCTAGGGTCTATGATATGATGAAGTGTATCATCGGAACATTCTGTTTGCCCGTATGCATTGATTAGACGTATCTCACTAAAATGACTGTAAAAAGTCTCCACAAGTTTAGGGCGAACTACTTCTCCTGTTAATATTATATTTCTTAAAGAGGTAAGTGGCTCAAACCTATTACGATGTTTTGCTAGTTTGAGATATGTTTCTAATTGCTGTGGAATCAAGGAAATAGTTTCAATATTATCTCTTTCAATACTCCTTAAGAGAAGTTTGATGTTGTGCATGACCTCTCCAGGATATAACACTAATGTTGCCCCTGTAATCAAAGGAAGAAGTATTTGCCAAATAGATGCGACAAAGCCAATGCTAAAGCTGAGACACATGGTTGTATCTTGGCTTATTTTAAGAAGTTTACGTTTCGCTATCATATGATTTATGATACCTGCATGTGCTAACAAAACACCTTTAGGTGATCCTGATGACCCAGAGGTATATATACAATATGCGGGGTCCGTCCCCTTAATGTTATGTTTTGAATGCATGCAATTAAGAGGTTCATATTTATCTATTTCAATATCTACATCAAACGATAAAACATTGTTAACAATGTTTTCATATGATGATTTAGAACATTTCAATAGAACTCGAGTGCCACTGTTTTTTAGTATACTTGCGATCCTGTCCGGTGGTGTATCAGGAGAAACTGGCAAGCAAATTGCTCCAATTTTTAACACTGCGAAAATTGATGCGACCAGTTCCATCGAATTTTTAATCAAAATACATATTATTTCTCCTGATTTTACTCCAGAAGTTGATAACATATTGGTGATTCGATATGAAGCGTTGCGCAATTGGGAGTATGTAAATTCATCTTTCTTTATTTGTAACGCAATGTTTTGTGGTGTTTGATTACATTGTTTATCAAACAATGAGTAAATATCCATGTTATACACCCTCTAACGCACTGTTGTTAGCATCCACTAATATGATTTTTGGAACGTATCGGTCTGGAACTGCTTCCATATGTTGATAAGCCATTATTATGACAAGGTCACCAATGCTCACCAGCCTAGCCGCTGCGCCGTTAACACAGATTTCTCTAGGCTTTTGAGAAGCGATTACGTACGTTTCAAAGCGTGCACCGTTATTAACATCAGCTACAGCAACCTTTTCAAACTCATAAATACCTGCATGAATCATCAGGTCTGAACAAATAGATATTGAACCTTCATAATCAACGTTAGCGTCTGTGATTTTTGCCCTGTGTATCTTGGATTTCAGCATTTCATACATAATATTCTCTCCTACATTACTATTGATTTAATTTAAATTACACAATCATCAATCATCAATCATTTGTCATTGCGATAAAATCGCAAATGCATTTTCATGAAGACTCCCCCTTTTACAAGTAGTTCCTGATAATGTTCCTCTTCCGCAACAGTTCTTCAATGGATGCCTTGCATCGGTATATTTACAAAACGTCATACAAAAATACAAGATCAGTAAAGGTGGAAAGGTATTATTGAATACAAATTTTTCTTTATTCCACACATTGCATCTTCTAACATGAAATAATTATCATTTTTTTTAGTCAGTGCTAGGCAACCACCCTTGCAAAAAAAACGCCAAAGACACTCTCTGCAAGAATAAGGGAACTTCTTAGCCCGATCTAGGTAATCATGAACGAATTGGTGATTTGAAATATCATCTAAAATTGTTTCAAAATTTAAACTTGAGCTTTTCATAATTATGCTTTTTTCATCCGACAATTGAGGACAAGGAAAGACATTTCCATTAGGGTCTACTTTAATTTGGTTTATTAGCGTACAAACTGTTCGCTCACATGGATGTATTAATGAATTTTTCACCCATTGAGAAATTGAGCCCGAGACCGTATATTTAGACTTTAAAATATGCTCGTTGAACAACCATTTCTCAAACTCAAAAATCTTTTTATTACTGGCTTTGCTAACGTGTGTAGTGTAAGGGACTGGTTTAAAATATGAGAGGTGAAATGTATTTACACCAAGCGATGCTCCAAAATCAAAATAATTATGCATTGTTGAAATGTTTGACTTCCAGATCATACAAGCTAAACGTATTTGTATGTCTGGTCTTCTCTCTCTGATGTACCTTATGTTCCCTACTGTACGTGTGAAACTACCTCGCCCTCTTATCTCGTCATGTAAACACTTTTTATACGAATCTAAACTAGTTTGAATTGTAACCATATTATCGTATTTCACTATGTCAATCCAATTCGCTTCTTGAGTCATGTTGCTTAATACTGTTACTTGCATGTCTAGTTGTTGACACAGTTGAATAATTTCGATGAAATTAGGGTGAAGTGTTGGTTCGCCGCCACTGATTTTTATTTTTCTTCCATTTATTTGACGAAAACCATATATAATTTTTCGGATATCTTCAAAAGGCAAGTCAATTTGATTCAGAGATTCACGATAGTAACAATGCTTACACCTCAAGGGGCACCGATATGTTATTTCTAGAAATAACACGGTAGTGCTATTAGAAACAACATTTGGGCGATACGTATATGCATTTGTGTTCATAAATATGCCTGAATCAAATAGTCGATGCCATTTTTTTGTAATGGTGTGTTCATCTATAGTACCAAATTTATTTAAAATATGCATATTAATGTCGGATATATAATACTTACCTTGTGATAAATTTAAAATGAGATTCTCAATCTCATCAGCAACAACCCAACCTGGAGAGTCAGTATTTACCCATAATGAGCTACCTTCTTGTGTTCTCACTTTAACGGCATCGGTCATAGGTTTAAAACTAGTTATTCTCATTATAATTTCCACCTAAATTGACAAAATACAATACGGATCTGATCCAATTATGGAAGAGGAATGTAGCGCTGTTGCGCGGCATCCTCCACAAAGAAATAGATACTCACATTTCGCACACTTTCCGCAAAAATTTAAACGATTTCTTACTTTTTTTATCAAGTCATTAGAAGTCCAAATTGTCTTTAAGGAGTTTGATTTTACATTTCCTAAGCTTAGAGGAGCACGAGTGCATAATTGAACCGAGCCATCTGCAGTAATACTGAGTGAAGTTAATCCAGCTGCACATCCACTAATTAAGTCGCTTCTGCCTTTATACTTTCTATATTTAGGATTTACCAATGCATATTGAGGATCTCCACAGTGAATTGAAATTCTATTACGGTATTTGACGGAATGTTCATAAATACTCTGTAAAAAATAGTAGTTATTCTGAATACAGCTAATATCAGCGTAATGTGATTGCTGTTTTACAAATCGCCGAATATAAATTGCATCAACTTTTAAGTCCACAGCCAAATCTATGTACAAATGGAGATTGTGATGAAGAGACTTTGTTGGAGTAGCTGCAAGCGTAACGTGGAGACCAGCTTTTTTTGAGTTAGGAATAGCTTCTTTTGTTACAATATCAAAGACTCCATTTCCACGAATAGCATCATTGTCTTCCGAATTACTAGCATCTAAACTTATCTGTAGTCGATCAAGACCAGCCCTCTTTAGCCGTTTTGCCATATCACTATCTAACAGCAGCCCATTGGTGACCAATGATACAAGTAAGTCTTTTTGTTTTGCATACGAAATAAGATATAAAATATCATTGCGTAAAAGAGGTTCACCACCAGTAAACCCAATGGATTTGCCACCTAAGTGAGCTAGTTCGTTTATGATGTTGTTTTGCGCAAATTCATAGGAAATTTCATTTCCTAACTCCTTGCTAGCAAAGCAATGAGAACAATGCAAATTGCATTGACTTGTAACTGCCCATGATATGTGCTTTAATTTTAGCATAGTAAGTTGCCCCATTCTTTCATATTGAGGAGTTCCAGCTAATGTTCTTCTGCGCCACTATGTTCATTTTGTCATATAAACTGCGTATTCATAATATCTAGCAGTTTGACTTTTAGTAATACGGGTATTCTCCATAATGTCGACTAATTCTAAACATCCTAACGAGTTAAGGTGCTCGAGAACAGGCTTTTTGGGAGCATAAATAAAAAAGGTCGCGGGTCTGGTGTGTTTATCGAGTGAAAGCAATATTTTTTGAATAACGCGAATATGTACTTTTGGATGAAATGGATTAAAAAAGAAAAATTTATTTGCACGAAAGTCGATGTTGGCTTTCTGCGCATCCATGTTGTATATTTTCATATTGACGCTACAGGGATGCTTTTGCTGGTATGCTTGTATATTATTTAATGCAACATTATGTAAGTAAGAATCAATTTCATAACCTGTTATATTACTACATGAATGAGCTGCTGCCATAATAATAACAACTCGACCTTTACCATACCCAAAATAAATAAAGTGGTCATGCTTATCAAATGGGTATTGTGTGAATAGCAAATCCAATATCAAATATGGTGTTGGTTCATATGTATAAAAAATGTGTAAATGCCGGTCAATAAAGACCATGTGCACGGATATCAAAATCCATAGTCACGGTCAAACAAGTCCAACTTGCCGGGAGAAAGTCCAGAACATTTTTTTTACTAAACCAACCGGTATGAATGAAAATATTCGGTTTTTCATTCATGTAGGGCGGTAGTTCTGACAATAACAGTTGAATTTACAGATAAATCGATATATGGTCTTGGCTCCGGCGAGGTGGTCTTCTTTTGCCGTGCAGGCGGTCTTTTGGAGCGTTATTTACAAAATGCGACGTTCAGCTATTGAATCACTTTTATCCTGACATGTTTGGATATTGTAGTATTCATCAACATACTGCTCATGTTTATACCTACTCATATAATGCCCCTCATTTAATTGAACGGTCTTTAACCCATTTTAATCTTTTAGGCATGCCATGGCATATGAAATAGATTTATTAACATTATCGGGGTTGCCGATTCCTAAGACCATATGTCGGACATGACGGCTTGCCCATAAGATAGCAGTCTTCCAATCTAGTCTTCCAGACGCAATAACTTGCATACCAATTATTGTCTCCTTGATATGCGGCAACAAATCAAGTACTTCTTCTCTACTTGGTTCCATATGGTAACCCATCATATTAATTGGGGTCATAGCAAATGAAAATCCATAATCAAACAAAATTCTGCTTTGTAAAATATTGTTAGTCGAAAAACCTAAACTTATATTTCTATCGTTGAGAAGATTATAAATGGCCGCCAAATACTTTGTTGGAGCAACATCCACGATCGACGAGTGCAGCATTATTCCATCAACTTGCAAAATAGATAAGTTCTCTACTTGCTCCATTAACTTTCCACCGAATCCGATTGTACCAATAATAACTATATGTGGATAATCTAGTTTAAGCTTTTTGAAAACGTCCACCACAACGACATCTGGAAAACAATGAAATCCCACGCAACCACATCTCACAGCCATTACGAGGACTTGATAAATAGCATCCGGATTATTTTCAAAGCAAGTGTAATCCTTTTTTAACTGAGGGCTATTTGTGAAAGGAGATGAGCCTAAGATTACGGGAGGAAATGATTTAATCATTTTTACGTTCTCCTGACATTTTCTCAACTTCTTTTATGCTGAACAGCCATTTGTCTTTCTTCCAGCTTGTTTTCTCTTCGTCAAATGCAGCACTAAAATGCTGTCTTGCTTTATCAAAACATGTGAGGGATTCCTGTAATGATAAATGCTTGTTTTTTCCTTGGGCTCTATATTTCATCCCCTGTATTGCAGAAAATAGGCTACCATTGTGAATTTTTTTTGCACATAAATCATAATATTGTGCGGCGATATCATATTGTTTTATTTTTTCCGAAGCTAATGCTATAATTAGATGTTCCCATTCAGATAAAACATTATTAGACTCTTTCATCCAAGTTATACCAGTTCGTATCATCCATGAAGCTTTCTCATAATCTTCTTTAATTAAAATATCTCCCATTCTCATTATTAGTTTGATTTGACGTTGCCGCTCTGGATGATTATTAATAATCCAGTTTACTGATGAGTTCTTCCAATCTTTTTCCGAGAAATTTTTCTTAGCGATTGAGCGCAATTTATCTTTAGAGTAGATATTGTTAGGATTAACTTTCCAGCAGTTTGGATCATCATCAAAAATGTCACCTAAAAGCTGCATAGCGGATGCTCGGCATCCGCCACAGATTCGTAAAAGCTCACATTGACTGCATTTTCCAGGAAAATCAGAACGCAATCGGAGTTTCCATAACAAATCATCATTTTGCCACAGTTCCATGAGGTCATCAGTCAAAACATTTCCTAAACATAGATTGTTTGCTCTGGTACATGGCTTAATATTACCTAACGCATCAATTGCTAGAGATGTAATGCCCGCTGTACATCCCCCTAGAATGGTTTTGTTTTGATTTCGTTGTAACACAGGATCCACTAATACATATAATGGGTCTCCAGTAGCTACTTTAATGCGATCGCCATATATATCCTTAAGCTCGTGTACATTTCGCAAGAAAACACTGTTGGCTATATGCCCTAGCTCCATGTCAGATGGACTGTCATTAGCTCTCCCTTCTCTGACAAATCTTCTAATAGAAACAGAGTTCACTCCCAAATTAATACATAATTCTATGAATTTGTCCATGTTATTTTTATTTTTTATTGTCGGCGTTATAGATACAGCAACAAATAGACCAACATCGATCAATTGGGGGATAATACTTTCAGTTAATATTTTAAATGTACCCTGCCCCCGAACAATGTCGTTAGACGCCTCATCATGCCCTTCCAAACTTACTTGTATACGGTCAATATTCTGCTTAGATAGGATTTGAATGCTATTGGCATTTAATAGTGTACCATTAGTAGCTATAGATACTCCAATTTCATTTTGCTTAATAAGGTCAATGATTTGGAAAATATCGGAACGAGTAAACGGCTCTCCGCCTGTCAGTGTTATGTATTTTGTTCCTATTTTTCTTGCTGGTTCTATAATGCGTTCCATAGCTGTTTGAACGTTCAATTCACCTTCCTTTTTTTCACCGGAAGATGCATAACAATGTGAACACTTTAAATTACATTGATTTGTAACGCTCCAGGCAAGATTCCATATACTCAATGCCATTATAAAAACTCCTCGTTATATAATAGTAGGCTTGTTTGTGTCCAATTCAGGACCTGAAACATACATAGCCGGAAAAGGACAAACGGGTATAATGTCCTTGTCTACATCACATTTTGGATCTCTACGCTCGGCACAATTATAATATAAATATGAATAGCATTTAGCTCCGCCGCCACATTCATTTGATAGTTCACATCCGTCACACTCTTCAGGAAACGATTGGGTTGATTTTATATTGTCTATTATAACCTGATTTAATGTTCCGTTCTGTAGTTTCCCAATACGCAAAGGGGTATTATATGCAAGCCCACATGGGTAAATATCGCCTTGCTCGATATCTATATATGCAAAATCATATTTGTAGTGATTACACAGTGTTATACGCCTGTTGCTATCCAGTTGGTAAAGGAGTTTTTTAGTAATAAATCTTGGTTGTATCCATACACGGACACTTTCAGTAACGAATGATTTAATTTCATGCCAACAATATTTTATCCAATCCTCAGTTTCTATTTCTTCACAAGATTGATAACTGCCTCTGCCTTTAGGTGTAAAATGTAATAATGTAATATTCTGTATACCCATCTTATCTATTTCCTTTAAAAAGGGACCTATTTTATTGATGTTACTTTTTGTAACAGTTGTTAATACATCAACTCGTATATCTGATTTAATTGCCGCAGTCATATTGCAAATAATATGATCATATGTGCCATCACCTCTATTTTTGTTATGTGATGAACTAAGTCCATCTAAACTGAACTGAAGTCGGACATTCCGAAGTTTTAGCCTTAGTAGATCATCATTATTAATTAGAAGACCATTTGTAGTAATTGCAATATTTTGTGTTGTGAGAGGTATCTGCTCTAAGAAACTATATAGCTTATTTTTAACTGAAAAAGGTTCTCCCCCAGCTAAACTGATACTTGTAATAGGATCGGCAAATAAATTTCTTAGAATTACTGATGAGAATTCTTCTTTATCTTTAACATGTGGACCTGCTGCAGTGTGACAATACTTGCAACTTAAATTACACTTTTGAGTTAAGTGAATGGTGATATGTTTAACCATATTTAAATTTCCTCATTGATGCGTTTTTATTAGATAAAAAGTATGTTCGTATTTTTGATTACTACATAAACAATTAGCTAGTGTTTGGATACAATTAAATTGTAGGACAGAGCCATTCTGGTTTGTCTCTTGCATTTAGCGCTAAAATATTCAACTGAACATGTTTGCGAGAAGCATTTAATTTCTACTCCTATGTTGATGCTTCTTTATTTGTTCTGCCGATTTTTCTATCAAGGCACTGTTTTGGTCGACGCAGTAAGTTCTATCACTTTTCAATGTTTGAAACAATGTAAGTGTATTTCAAGGTGTTTCGCCAGTGCGTGAATATTTCTCCTTTTGAGTGCGCCTTGAGCGGAAAAGCAGCGCGTCATCAACGGAGTTTGAGTGCGGACATCTCGGAGTGTTAGAGCAAAGCAAACAGCATCATGTGCGCATGAGATGCTCTAAAATAACGGAAAGAGTAGTGTTATAGTGAACAAAGAGAAACGTACCATCCCTCAGAATTGCATTTGTTATGCTCACTGGCTTTCACTCTCCTTGGAAAATAAAAGGCGATAAACTCTGCGCCGTAGGGCGCTTATCTATGCAACATACTTTATGTACCGCGTTAGTCGTTGCGCTAATCGCACTCGTTTTCCGCTGTCACTGCACTATTTCTCCGCTCAGACTGCACATTTTCGACCGCTGTATTCAGTGCGAGAGAGGATCTTGTGGTTCATATCATTTGATACATTGTTCAATAACGATTTTGATAGCATCTAGGTTGCATTTTATGCGCTCATTTAAATGAAGATTTATTCCAGTTTCAAATGTCATAAATGTATTTCCTGGATTAAGAGCATTGCTGATTGTCCCATTTTTCTGAAGAGATGTTTGGCTATATAATCCATTACTTAACCGTTGGCGAAATCGCACATTGTTATTAATAGTCCAACCAATTTTTTGCATTTCAGGAATAATAGTATTTCCCATTTGTAAGTCTGTATCGCTATCGGGGTTTACATAAATATAAAAACCATTTCCTAACCCTTCGTGCAAATCAATTAAAATATTAGGATTTATTTTTTTAATAAAGTCGGCTAACCCTTTTAAATGTGACCAATCAAATAGCCCAAAACCCGAGTTGAAATCGTAAAATCGGTGATTATGATATAGATAGCTGTTTCCTCGAATAGCTCCGTTTAACAAAGGGGGAAATATTAAAAGATGAATAAGTTCAAAGTTATACAGAGAAATTTCCGCTTTTAAAGCACTCCACCATTCTGTGCAGCCAAATGATAACTTTCCGTTCATCTTTACGTGGACAAAAAATGTAGGGTATAAGGTATCAGATATAGTATCTTGCAACAGTGTAAAATGTATGTTATCTGTAACAACTTGGTGGCAATTTCTTTCATAAGTTGACGAAGCGTTAAACCCAAGCGGATTTCTGCATGGTATTATAATGAGTTCTTCTATATTTTCGAAACAAAGGAAATCAATCCTAGACAACA
>JGI20163J15578_10000589_pt1 | contig 15039 bp, 8 predicted proteins | sample TergutCu122P1_FD_15578 | JGI IMG/M metagenome (IMG submission 15578)
CACCTTGAATTAACTCAATTAAAATAGCGCAAGTATCATCTTTGCATGCGGAGATTAATGCAGCCATATCGTCTGCCGGGGTATGTCGGAATCCTTCGGTAAAAGGATAAAAATGTTGATGGAAGGAAGTTTGACCGGTAGCAGCAAGGGTAGTTACCGTACGTCCGTGGAAAGAACCTTCTAAGGCAACAATAGTACTACGCCCTTTACCATAAGTATCATGACTGTATTTCCGGGCAAGCTTGATCAATCCTTCGTTACTTTCGGCCCCGGAGTTAGAAAAGAAAGCCTTGGATAATCCCGTGCGCTGACAAAGTCGCTTTGCTACCTGGTAAGCCGGTTCGGTATAATACAGGTTAGAAACATGACCGAGTTTTTTGGCTTGCTCATAAATCGCTTCGGCCCAGATGGAATTTCCGTATCCCAAAGCATTTACCCCGATACCGGAAGAAAAATCGATATATCGTTTTCCTTCAAAATCGAAAAGAGTAGCACCTTCCCCGTGGGAAATGGTAATGGGGAATCTACCATAAGTATGCATAACGTATTGGTCGTGTTCGTGAAATAGTTCTTGATTAGTCATATTATCATCTCCTGTTCTTTTATTGTGACAGTTTTCTGTCGATACTCCTTGAACCAACGAGCAATTGCGAGTGTTCAAGGAGGTTCCTTTATAATAGTTCCGCGTTCTAACATTTGATGCGTTCTTCATGCGATTGACGAGGTCAATGCGGTTGAACAGTAGTTCAACCCTCCTGCCTTCTAAGCCTATGGTAAAATCATAGTGCCGGCCCCTTTATCCGTGAGCATTTCTACTAGGATAGAGTGAGGAACCCGTCCATCTAAGATGAGCGCATCTAACACCCCTTGTTGTACAGATTCCATACAACAGTCTAGTTTGGGAATCATTCCACCGGAGATAATTCCTTCTTCCACTAGAGCAGGAACTTCCCCGGCTCGAACTTCTGAGATTAATGTGGTTTCATCTTGTGGGTCACGTAGTAAGCCTCGTATATCTGTTAGTAAGATTAGTTTTGTTGCTTTCAATGCAATGGCAATTTTACTGGCGGCAGTATCGGCATTAACGTTGTATATGGTGTTCCCATCTATTCCTTGAGCAATGGTGGAAATAACCGGAATATATCCTCCTTCTAATGCGTCTAACACGGGACTGGGGTCCACATGAGTGATATCACCCACCAAGCCAATGTCGGAACCATCTGCTAGTTTGAATTGCTTAGCTCGCAAAAGAGAACCATCTAAACCACAAAGCCCCAATGCGCGACCGCCCCGTCGTCCAATCGTATCAACTAGATTTTTATTGACTCTTCCACAAAGCACCATCTGAACAATATCCATGGTTTCTTGGTCGGTGTAACGGAGTCCGTTCACAAAGCGAGACTTTTTACCTAATTTTTGTAAAATGTCATCAATTTCCGGGCCACCGCCGTGAACTACGACCACTCGCACCCCAACCAAACTTAATAGAACTAAGTCGTCCATTACGGCTTCCAATAATCCGGAAGATGACATCGCATTTCCGCCATATTTAATTACAATTGTTTTCCCATTATACTTTTGAATATAGGGCAACGCTTCCACTAATATGGTTGCCCGCTCTAAATAGTTCTGCATGAGAATCTCCTTTATTTTCAATATATGCATGTTTACATTATGTTTAGCGCTAGTGGTGCGTAACATCTAACTCTTTACAAAATTGCGCTGTGTGCGTCTTTCGGTACAAGGCGGAGGAGTGAGGCGTAGTGGGACCTACGTCGAATGACGACAACGCAGTAGCGTAAGACGCACACAAGCAATTGTAAAGTTTTAGATGTTACGCGCCACTAGATACAGTTTTGTCCCCTTCGGTGGCATAATCACTTAAAGAAATCCACCGTTTTGAATCTCTGAGGGTGTATTCCCCGGAGCGTGCTACGCAAATGTGTCAAAAGCTTGCTCTGGGATTTATACCATTGATTGCGGAACAATAGAGGAACTTTGCGATGCAAATAATGATTAAGCCGGTTTCCGGGAATTGTAACATGGTTTGTGATTACTGTTTTTATTGCGACGTATCCGCGAAGCGCAAGCAGTATTCTTATGGTGTTATGTCTGATAACACCTTGAAAAATGTGATTAGAAAAACCTTACGTTTTGCTAAGGAACGATGTGCGATTTGCTTCCAAGGCGGCGAACCTACCCTGGCCGGATTAGCGTATTTTAACAAAGTAGTTTCGTATGTGGAACAACATAATCGGCAGAATATTCCGCTTGAATATGCCATCCAAACCAATGGCTTTAGTATCAGTGAGGAATGGTGTACTTTTTTTAGAGAAAACAATTTTTTAGTTGGTTTATCCATTGATGGGATTGAAAAAACTCATGACGCATACCGACATAATCATAAGGGGGAAGGGACTTATCAAGATGTTTATGCCACCGCAAAGTTATTTGAGCAAACCGATGTGGAATTCAATATTTTAACGGTAGTGAATCGAGCAACCGCGACCCATATAAAAGAGATTTACGAGGATTACAAACGTAATAATTGGAAATTTTTACAATTTATTGCATGCTTAGATGGCTTGGGAGATACCCGTGGTACCGCCGATTATTCATTAACACCGGAAATATATGGAAAATTTCTCGGTGAGTTATTTCATTTGTGGTATCGAGATTGGAAGCGTGGAAAACAACCATACATTCGTTTTTTTGAAAATTATGTCGGCATGATAATGGGGTATCCACCGGAGTCTTGTGAGCATAAGGGCATATGTGGCATCCAAAATATTATCGAAGCAGATGGAAGCGTTTATCCCTGTGATTTTTTCGTACTCGAAGAGTATTGTCTTGGTAATCTCAATCACGATACAATGCGTGATATTTATCAAAAACGAGAACAACTTGCCTTCATTGCCAAATCACGTAATCATTGTGCTGAGTGTAAAGCATGCAAATATTTTACAATTTGTCGTGGTGGTTGTGAGCGCAATCGAAAAAATGGCGTGCAATATTTTTGTCAATCTTATAAGATGTTTTTTGATACATGTTATGACAAACTTAAAGATATTGCCGATTATATTGCGCCTCCCGGGAAATCAATGTAACTAACTAATCGGGCGGATAAAGGAGATGCCTGCTTCTTTAATTGTAGTTCAACCGTTTGGAAAAGAAGATTAAACTACCAAGCATTCAATAACATGTAACCGCATCGAGCAATACTTGCAGGAGGTAGGTTCTCTACGAATCATTCCTCCGCCTTGTATCTGAAGATGCACACAGAATAATTTCGTAAAGAGTTAGATGTTACGTACCACTAGAGAACAGAAAGGAAAATAATAATGGCTACAGTATCTATAAAAGACAAAACAAGATTACGTGAACTTGCAAAACACCAGCTGGAATTAGCAAGAAGTGAAAGAAATAAGCAATTATATAAAGACTGGGAAACTCACGGCGATATGAGCTTAGACAGCCGCCCGATTATTACCATTGAAAACGGAACTTTTTCCGATGAAATCATTTCTCCCAGACTACAGAGCGAGTCAGAGGAGGCTCGTTCATTAGAAGCGCTGCTCTTACAAAACACCATAAATTTTGATTACTTTAAAGATGATAGCATCGTTAGAGATTACATCCCCATTAGCATCCATTATAGTTTATTGCCCTTTAATATAACCGTAAAGCGAGAAGAAACCGGCGGTCTGGGGCATCAATTTATTCATCAGATTGAAGATTTAGGGGAGGATTTCCATAAGCTTTCCAAATCAAAAATAGATACCAATCTGGCGATTAGAAGAACCTATCGTGATTTCGTGCAAGAATTAATAGGTGATATTTTACCGGCAAAAGAAGTAGGTGCGAGTGCCTATGCTTGTTTAACCCAGAACATCGTCCATATCATGGGCATGGAAAATATGTACATGGCGATGATGGATGAACCGGAGTTATTTCACCAGATGATGAAGATGTTGACTGATGATTATATTATGATGTATCGGATGATGGAAGCCGACGGCATTCTCTTACCCACTAACGGGGATATCGGGCTTGGACAAGGCACTTTAGCCTTTACCGGTGACTTACCAAAAACCGGTACCGGATTAAAAACATCCAACCTTTGGATTTATATGGATTCGCAAGAAGCGGCCGGACTCTCACCGGAAATGTATCATGAGTTTATCTTCCCGTATTACAAGCAAATCGCGGATTGTTTTGGTTTGCTCTCCTATGGTTGCTGCGAGTCGGTCAGTGAGATTTGGGATAAGAGTGTCAGTGCTTATGGAAATTTACGTAAATTATCCATTTCACCTTGGTGCAATGAGGAATATATCGGCGAGCAACTATCAAATCGAAAAGTAGTTTATCACCGTAAACCAACGCCGAATCTAATTGGGGTAGCTCGATATCTGGATGAAGATGCGACTAGGGATTATATCGCAAAAACAATCAGGGCTTCAAAAAAAGTAAAGAAACTAGAATTCTCTCAACGTGATGTATATACCGTCCATAATGACCTTGGTAAAGTGGAACGTTATATCCGAATTATCCGTGATGAATGTGAGAAGAGGTAACGGTGAGATGTCTAATAAGGATTCAGCAATATCCTTATAGGCGGAATGGTTGGCCTTTATCCGACCATTATCATGCGTTGTTTTCCGGTCTTTTAGAAATAGCTGGAAAAATGGACAAAACAGCAGAATATTTATTGGGAAAACAGACAAAAATGCAGGGAGGGTAAAAATTTGGTTGACAAATTTCGTTTTTATGATGAGAGAGACTGGTTTCAAAAAAAACGCTTTGGCATGTTCATCCATTGGGGGTTATACAGCATCCCGGCTTGGCATGAACAAATACTATGGCGGGGAAAGATGCCACGTAAGGATTATGAAAAACTAATCCATCAATTCAATCCAACAAAATTTAATCCCGATCAATGGCTGGATTTAGCCAAAAAGGTCGGAATGGAATATGTCTGCTTTACCTCAAAGCATCATGATGGTTTTTGTATGTTCGACACAAAATATTCGGACTATAATGTGATGAACACACCCTTTGGTAAGGACGTCGTAAAAATGCTGGCAGACTCTTGCAAACGGTTTGATATGACGATGGGGCTATATTACTCCATCCCCGACTGGCATCATCGTAATTATCCCAATCAAGGTAGACATCATGAAATGTTTGGTCCCGGAAGTGGTGATGAACCGGATTTAAGAAAATATTTCTCCTACATGGAGAATCAAGCGGTAGAGCTATGTACTAATTATGGTGAAATCGGGGAGTTTTTTTGGGATATTAATGTGTGTGGTTATAAAAATACGCAGTTTAACGATCATCTGCGCCGCCTCCAGCCAAGCATGTTGATAAATGACAGAGGCCCTGAAAATTGGGACTTCACCACCCCGGAGCGCCATATTCCGGAAGGCGGTGAATTTCCAACTCTCACCGAAGCTGTGCAGTCCTTGGGCAGAGAAAGCTGGGGTTATAAGAGTGATGAAGATTATTATAGCCATAAGTATCTGATCCAAAGCATTGACAGAGTAATGGCGATGGGGGGAAATTACAAGCTAAATGTCGGTCCCAAAGCCGACGGAACCTTGGACGAAAGAGATATCACTTCCTTAAAAAAGGTTGGTGATTGGTATAATCGTGTCAAAGAGGCATTTGCGGATACAATCCCGGCAACAACGATGATTACCGACAATATCGCGGTACCAATGCGAGACCCGATGTTACTAACCCGCAAAGGGAATACCATTTATGTGCATCTTTACACCGATATCGAAACCGACGGTATTGTAATAAAACCCTTTGATAGACTGCCTAAGAAAGCAACATTGCTTAATAATGGTCAGAATCTGGAAACATGCGTTAATATGCCCCCCTCTCTTCACCGAGAAGGGAGAGATTATTTACGAATTAGAAATTTACCGGTTAATGAGTTTAGCAACGAAGTGATGATCATAAAACTAGATTTTGATTAACTGTTCAGGAGGACACCTCCTTGAAGAGCACGACTTTCACAAAAATAGACGCGCAAGCAAGAACATTGCTTGTAAGTGGCTATTTTTGTGAAAGTTGTATTCGCCGTTCGGCGACACCGAGAAAAGCAAGGCTTTTCGAGGTGCTACCTGAACAGTTACGAACCGTTACAGCAATGCCTAAAATTACGTGCCTAAAATAGCGAATATCACATTAAACACGACATACAGATGTACCATTCGGCGTGGTATCATATCAAAAAAGAAAGGTGGTTGAAAAATGAGCCAAAACATAATAAAAAAAGCAGAAGAGATTATTCACAGCAAGACAGCAGCGGTAAACATGGGGGTAGGGGTAACCCTTTCCTTAATGGATCATGAGGGTTATCCCACCACATCGAGTTTGTCGATTTCAAAGGCAGACGGCATCCGCCACCTCTATTTTGGGGTTGGCCTTAGTTCTAACAAAGCAAATCGAGCGATGGCATGTAGTCGTGCATCGGTTTGTATTTTTGATGACGACTTTGAAAATAATGCATACTACAATATTACTTTAGTAGGAGATGTCGAAGTGATAACGGATTTAGCCATCAAAAAAGAGATGTGGTATGAGGGGCTGGAAGAGCATTTTTCCAATGGGGGAGTAGAGGATCCAGAGTTTTGTGTTTTACACTTTGCCACTAAGCGCTATAATTTATGGATAGATTTTTTGGAGGAAGTGACCGGTAGTTACTCGTACTAAGCTATGATTACGGTTGGCCGGCTAATGGTCCTCTTTATATCTGATATTGTTGTATGGATGAGAAAAACGGGTAGCTTTTGGCTACCCGTTTTTTAATCATGTTCATACCAATTCTCAACTTTTTAAATTATTAATTCTTGAAAATTCGCTTACATTTCGCGTGATAAGCGTTCCGTTATAACTCATTACAGTAGAGGCTATCACTAAATCGTTTGCACCAATAATTTTTCCATGCCATACCTTAGTTCAGCTACTACTAAAGAGGCAATTTTAATGTATTTAGAATCTAAATAAAGATTTCTTGCCATTCACAAAGCCCTTTCCGATCCATAATATGTGACCGCCGTGTGACATGACAAGAGTATGATGTGAGTAAATAAGAGGAGAAGTGCAGCGTTTCCTAAATCGCTCAGGAAGTGCTGCACTAAGTCTAAAAAAGAAAGGGTGATTATAATGAAAAGTACAAAGAGAAAGAAAAGCCTATACTGGCGAGTTCGTTCTCCTTTTGTCGCAATACTCTTAGTAGTGTCCATGTTAGCAGAAATTGCCATAACCGTCCAAGCGGTGGAGTCGTCGGCGGTGTGCAACTGCAACAGATGTGTGACCCAAGAGATTGCCTGTGAGCAGTGTCCGGACTGCGCAACCGTAGCAGAAGAAGGGGAGAAACCCGACGCTGTGACGGAAGACCCCACGGATGAAGGTATCACAGAGGAGAAAGACATCGCCATAGGCAAAGAAGAAAGGGAAAACGAAAAAACTGAAGAAACCAAAAAAACTGAAGAAACCAAAAAAACCGAAGAAGTCGGTGAACCAGAGGAAGACGACGTTGTCAAGGAAAAAGAAGAGACAGGGAAAGGGCCGGAAAGCACCACATGCCCTACTCTTAGACGAATTGAGAATCGAGGAAAACACACCATTCGTTACGGATATTTTACTCCCCGCGGACGAGCGGCGGTAGATGAGTTAGTTGGTCGTAGCAATCGCGGTGCCGATTTTGCCGGAAACTTAAGCAAAGCCCAATTGGGCATCGACCAAGAGCTAACCTACGTGCTTTCCACCGATGTATCTCTTGCCGAGGGAGAAGTCTTTCCGGTTGAAGGAATTACCGTAGCCATTCCGGCAACCAATGTAGCCTGCGGAGAAACCGTAGTGGTCTTGCACTACATCGAGTCTCAAGGTATTTGGGAAGCGCTATCAGGAACCGTCCAAAATGAAGTCGTATTTATTCATTTGATGTCTTTTAGCCCGGTGGTCGTATATCTAGTCGGCACTCCTTGGGAGAATGACAAAGGGATGAGCGAAGCCCTATCAGTTATACCGGAGGATGCGGTAAAATTAACTTTCACCGACAATTCTCCCAATGGAAAAACAGTGTTAGAACATGCTTTTATGAGTATCAATGAGGACGGCAGTATTTCCCTGTTCTTCCTGGTATCCTCTAATCAAAAACAATTACCTTTAGTTATGAGTTATGCCGGTTATTCCGGAAAGGCAATTGGCCAAATCGGAAATAACAATAACGGCAACAATGTCAAAAAGTTTGTAGCATACCAAGTAAACATCGTCCTCGACGGAATTCGTGACATTTCCACCGGTATTGTAGACATTAGCACCGGTCAAGGAGGCCATACGATAAATGGCGGAAACCCGATTACATTTAGCAATATGACCGTACAAGTACAACATTATCGGATGGATGTGGACGTAGACGGCGCACCTTATCGGGTTACTTATGAAACCGGTTCGCCCGGCAATGTCGTCACCGGAAGACCGATTACCATTTACGGATATGAATACTCAGCGGAAACTTCTATGAAGACTGCCGGTGGTATTATACCCCTTAACAACACCTTAGTATTAAAACTATACTATCAAAGAGATGTGGAAGGCAGTGGCGTGATTGTAATCGAGGGTCCGCATGTTTCGATTCCCTATGATGGAAAAGAACATTCCTTAGCAGAAGCGGCCGGAGAACTCTATACCATCACCTTCCCGGGCGAAGGATACTCCCTTAAAGAAGCATCAATCCAAGCAACCAATCCCAAAGGAAGAAATGTCGGAGTTTACGAAGGCGATATCACTTTGGGGCAAGACTTTCAAGTATTATACAATGGTCCTTTGAAAGATGCCGAAACAGAAGGTCCGGAAGATGTAACCAATTATGTAACCATCGTTGTAAGACCGGGTAGCTTAACCATTACCCCATCCCATGAGGAAATTGTTGTTACTGCCGGTAGTGCCGCCAAAGCATACGACGGGAAGCCATTGACCGGTGATGTTTATACATATCCAACCCCACCGATGGGTGTCACTCATATAACCGCGGAGGTTGAAGGCAGCCAAACAGAAGTTGGTTCATCGGCCAATCGCATTGTAGAAGGCAGTGTCCGAGTCTGGAATGGTGCAGATGATGTTACCCTATTCTTCCCTAATATCAAAACCGAAGAAGGGGTCCTTACGGTTACCAAAGATAGCGAAACGCCGATTATCATCTGGGCAGAAAGTGCCGATAAAATATACGACGGAAAAGCCTTAACGGAAAGTGGATTTGATCATTCTAATCTACCCAAAGGTGTTACCAGAGTAGAAGCAAAGGTAGTCGGCAGTCAAACCAATGCCGGAAAATCCAGCAACGTAATTGAAGCGGATGGTTACAAATTGTTCAATAGAGATGTCGAGGTAACAGAATTATTTACCAACGTCACCTTGGTGCCGGGAACATTAGAAGTGTTACCAAGACCGGCAATGGTAATGGCAAATAGTGGCATTAAAAAAGCCGTCACCGAAGACCCGGCAGATTTACTAGATGTAACCACCGAAGCGTTCAATAAGGACAAAGGAACCGGATTTATTGCCGGCGAAGAACCAACCGCAGATGATTACCAGGTGGCACGAGAGCCGGGAGAAGCCTCCGGAACTTACAAAGTAGATTTTGTAAAGGAATTCACCACTTTCGTCGATGGAAACTATAAAGTGACGTGGATGCCGGGGAAATTGGTGATTGAAGCCAATCTTGATGAAACAGATGAAGAGTTCTTCGCCGTTACCATGATTGCAAACAGTCATACCTCCATTTACGATGGAAACGTAAAAGTTGCTGAGGGCATCAAAGAGATAATCAATCCAAATAAGGATCTGGAAGTGAAAACCATGAATCTTGTAGCCAAGGGCGTAAATGTAGTGGATAGTACGACTTATCTTCCGGAAAATATCAATCAGATAGTTGTCTATAAATTACTTTACAAAGGATTTGAACTCCATCCGGAAGATGTCGTCGTACATGTCGAAGATGGTACCTTAGAAATCCAACCGGCAACCGTAACCATTACCGCTCTTTCCGACACCATTATCCTTGGACAAGCAATTCCTCCCCTTCGCTATATGATTGAGGGGATGCCGGTAAATGGCGACGAATTGATTCACACCGTTGATTATCATGTGGCCTATGTGGACTTACGTAATGCCGTGGGAACCTATCCGATTGTGGTGACGGTATTGGAAGAAGCGAATCCAAACTACATCATTGAAGTAGTTCATGGCGAATTAGTTATCGTGATTAGGGGGAGAAGAGAGGATCCTCCGGTAGTTCCACCACCGGAAAATCCGCCACCGGAAGAGCCAAACCCACCGGAAGTACCGAACCCACCGGAAATACCAAACCCACCGGAAGTACCGAACCCACCGGAAATACCAAACCCACCGGAAGCACCAAACCCACCGGAAGAGCCGAATCCACCAGAGGTTCCAAATCCACCGGAAGAGCCGAACCCACCGGAAGTACCGAACCCACCGGAAGAGCCGAATCCACCGGAGGTTCCAAATCCACCGGAAGTGCCGAACCCACCGGAGGCGCCAACCCCACCGGAAGTTCCAACCGCACCGGCACCTCCGGAAACACCATCGGTACCGGAAGTTCCAACCGTACCGGCACCTCCGGAAACACCATCGGTACCGGAAGTTCCAACTACTCCTATACCACCGGTTGCCGTAACCCCATCGATTGCAATAACTCCTGAACCGGTAACCGGTGTAAGACCACCGCAGATTATTGAAACACCTGCTCCCCTTCTACCACCACCGGAGGTACCCGGAACACCGATTGTAAATGATGATGGAACCATCACTTATGCAACTATTCCTAATGATGAAGTTCCTTTGGCCGCGCCAACATTGCCGCTCCACTGGGCCTTAGTGAACTTACTCCTTACTATCCTAACCGTGATTATTATGTTGCTACTAATGGTTACTTACTTTACAAATAAACGTGAGAAAGAGGATAAGAACAAGGAAAAAGGTAGTGAAAGGGACGAAGAAGAAGTGAAACGAAAAGGGTTCTTTAGACTGGCAGCAGTAATCGTGGCTATTGTATCGATAGTAGTCTTTATCCTAACCGAGGATATGCGTCTCCCCATGGTATTGGTTGACCGCTGGACCTTATTGATGGCAATCATCGCTTTGATTCAAATTGTTATTGCGCTAATCAGTAAAAAGAAATACGTAGAAGCAAAAGCAGTAGAAGAAGTGGAAGAACAGATGGCATAAGATAAAAAGGTTGACGTTTTCAACGGCATTTAATGGCAATAAGAAAGAGGGTCATGAAAGTGACCCTTTTTTCTTGCGCATGCCATCGGGAAACGTTTCTGAGAGTTCTTGTTAATTAGAGCACTCTTAAGAAACTCCCTTGCACGCATCTTTGTGGCTGATTTTCCGTCATAAGCACACAAATTTTGATGATTAAAAGAAAAAGTTTAAAAGTTTATCCCTGTGACTAAGATGTGACTACCGGGTGATAAAGTACAGATAACAAAAAAACAAAAACAATATGGAGGACAGAAAAATGACAAAGAAAATCGTACTTACCCTAATCGCACTTTCCGCAATTATGATCTTAGCAGGATTTACCCCTCGTTTTGACGCACCTTCCCAAGATGAGTACTACTACTCTGCCGAAGGGAATCTGTACACCGAATACGGTTGGCCGATGCCAAACTGTGCCGCCTACGCTTGGGGTCGCGTTTACGAAATCACCGGCGTGAAACCTACCGTAAACCCCGGACATGCCAAAACTTGGTTTGGCACCGGCGGATACGCCACCGGATGGGAACCTGCCCTAGGAGCCGTGATGTGTTGGAACGGTGGCTCGATGGGACATGTTGCCGTGGTGGAAGCAATCAATGATGATGGGACCGTGGTTATTTCTGAGTCTCACAGTAGTGGAGGATACTTCAACACAGCAGTAATCCGAGATGATGGCTCTGACTATGTTGGTTTCCAAGGATACATTTACACCAATGGCATGCCGGTTCCCAGACCGGTACCACAACCTCAGCCTGAGCCGGAACCCCAACCCGCCCCTGAACCGGTTCCTCAACCAGTCCCTGAATGGGAACAAGAGCCAATTTTCTGGGAAGAATCATATGAGGAAGAAGATTACTTCTTTTGGGAAGAGGAAGTGTTTGAAGAAACACCGGTAGAAGATGTAGTTGATGCCGTAGAAACGGAAAGAAAACCGCTCCTAACAGTACCAACAATACCGGATGAACTGGAAGGGATTGAAGGAAAAATGAAAAGCGAAGAGATTTCAGAGATAACCGTATCGGATTTTAAGAATAACAACCTCCCCTTTTTGAAAGTTGAGCCTACTCATTCTCCTGAGAGAATAGACGAGACAAATGATGAAATGAAAAGCCAAGGCGAAGTAATCGTGCAAAAAGCAGGTATCGGAACATCCATTAAGGGAATGATATTTGGCCTTTTCATAATCGCCGCCATCGTAGTTGCGGTAAAAGCGATACGCACAATCCATACCACNACAAAAATAAAAAGAATTAAAGGNAGTTTTTAGTTGATAATNCCCTTTTCAAGGGCGATACGGATTGCATCAATACNATTGTTNGCATCCAATTTCANATAGATGGATTGNAATGCTTTCTTAACCGTGTTGATCGAAAGATATTGATTTTCGGCAATTTCATCTCGTGAAAGACCGTGATACAGATCTAATAAAACCTCTTTTTCGCGAGGGGAGAGTTCGACGATTTTCTCGGTACGCGTGGGAAAAGCATTTGCTACGATGGTCATTTTTTTCGTATAGATTGAGCCTTTACGGGCGATGGTTTTAAGCCATTTTAAAGGAATAGAAGAGTTATCTTCAAATAAACCACTTCTTTTGAGAGTTGCAGCAACGAGGGGCTGTAGCTCTTTTCCTAGTTCTAAGAAAAAAATCTCAAAAAAACCTTGGCAAGACATCGAATATGCCTGCGCGAAATCGGTGACAGCGCCGGTGGTATCACCGGTTTGCAGTCGGGCAACGGCTAATAGTAATTTGAATTTCAACTCCCCGAAGAGAAACCGCTCCGACCGTTCTCTGGGAAAAGAGTCGCACAAGAGAGTAAGGGCGTGGGAATATTGTTTCTTTGCAATATAATACAAGGCTCGTAGATATAACTCCCTGGCCGGAAGATGAATCTCAAAAGCACTTTCCGTATCATCTAGGGCAAACCACTGGGGGATTTCCTCCAAAAGTCCCAGTTGGGCATAAAATCCGGTGGTGTACAAGTCATAATACAGTTGCCGATTCCAAAAGTTTGGGTTTTTCAAATGAGCCGCCATGGTTTTTAAAATATCCTTTACCAAAGAGGCATTGCCTTCCCAAACGGCAACTCTAAGGAGATAATTCTCCGCCATAAAAGCAATACTATATTGTTGCATTTCACTCGCCTTTAAAATGGCATTGTGGGCATGACTTCTGGCAAGACCGGGCTGGTTACTGAAAAAAGCAATTTCGCAAGCAACCAAATCGCTATAACCGACAAACACCCCATGAGAGGTTTCTTGGATATATGATTCAATCTGCGTAGCAGCTTTTGAAAATTGTTCGATTTCGGCGAAGCTTGCACCCTCCCCGACTAAACAAGCAAAGGAACGAAGATCGGCATTGATAAAAGCCTTTGAGACCTCGCTTTGGGGAAGCGAAAGTTGCTTAAAATGAGGAATCGACTTCGCGAGATACTTCGGCGCATCATATGTATGTGTAACGGTGCAGGTGTACATGTCGATATATGCCAAATTTGTGTAAGTAGTGTACAAAAGAAGATGAGCAAGGGAAGAACTTTCGCCTTCCCATTTATCTAGCGTTACTAGCGAACGTTGCTTTGCTTCCTCATATCTCCCTGCTCCAACAAGAAGAAGGGGAAGGAAACAAGTTTCCAATAATAGTACGTGTACATCATCCGGTGTGGCAGCGTTCGTGCTTACATCATCTGGTGCAGCAACATTCATGTTTAAGTCATTTTGTGTGGCAGCATCCACGACCACATTTCCCAAAATATTTAACAAATACTCGCTGGCATCTTTGGATAGCTTAAGCGGATAAGAAAGAAAAGTCTTTACGATGGCTTCAAATTGCTGTGACCGGGCATAGTAGTAAATACTACCCAAAAAGAAATCATGCTCCGCACACCATGATGCCGCTTGCCGATAGATATCTATCTTTTCTTCATGGGATAAGATGTCTTGCCGGCTTTTTAAGAATTCTAGGTAAAGAGAATGTATTTTTAACTCTTTAGAGAAACTATCAAGCCAGATAAAAGGGGTAAGCGCCGGTAATTTATTTTCCAAAATATCCTCACCCGCAAGCAGGGAGGCAGATTCTATCGGCAGGTCGGCTAATAAGGAGAGTTTGACCAAGCTTTTCTGAGTCGATTCAGAAAAATCCACCCATGCTTCATTAGCGATAAAGTGAAAAATATTTTCCATTAACACATGAAGGATATGTTTAAAATTAAGCGGTTTCTTTTTTGAGATAGAAGAGAGCATATTCAGTGCTAAAACCCAGCCCTTGGTAGCATTCATTAGCCGGGAGATGTCGGCAAAGGAAAGTGGAGTTTCGCGTTGCAAAAAGAAGGCCGCAGCTTCCGACGCGGTAAAACGAAGATCATCTTCCGCGACCTTGTGTACATTTCCTTTGGCAATTAAGGAAATAACATCGAGTTCCGGCTCTTTCCGGGAGATAATAATGATACACAAATCAGAAAAAGGCAGATGCACAAGGCGCTCCATGAAAGTAAGAATTTCTTTAGACTGAATCAAATGAAAGTCATCAAAAACAAGGAACATTTTCTTAGGAGTATGGTTCTTAGGAGTATGGTTCTTAGGAGTATGGTTCTCAGTAGTATGGTTCTCAGTAGTATGGTTTTCAGTAGTATGGTTTTCAGGAGCATGATTCTCAGTAGTATGGTTCTCAGGAGTAGAGTCCTCCGGATTATAGTTTTTAGGATTAGAGATAAGCATTCTCGCTGATGCGGAAATGTT
>JGI20163J15578_10000590_pt1 | contig 15016 bp, 12 predicted proteins | sample TergutCu122P1_FD_15578 | JGI IMG/M metagenome (IMG submission 15578)
AACGGGCTCCTGTCTGAAACTCACCTGATCAATATAAACAGGAATCCAAGATGGCCGAATACTAATAACTCTCACTCCGGCAGGAGGAACTACATTAACTCGAACGGAATTAGAACCAACATTAACATCATCAAGGATAACATATGCCCTGAAATCTCTGGATGAAACTCTGTCCATAACATTGGCATTACCTTGAAAATGAATATTAACATTACTCTGTATATCAGCTACTACCATATTCCCTGCTAAATACCTAGGTTCAAGAGGTACCGTTACTATATCTTCTACTAGCGGATTTTCTCCGGCAAAGATAAAAGACCAAATTATTACAGCAGCAAAAATCGATATTAATCTATATACCAGATTGTTGCGAAAATTTCCCAGCATAATAACCCCTCACTACTTTTTAAGATGATCTTCTAAAGATATTAAAAATAGATGTATTATTGTTTTGTTGTTTTGTTAATAAAGCTTCCTCAAGCATTTCTTTAAGATTTTTCTCATCTAGGTATCGTGTTAATTCACCGTCATAAGCAACTGAAATAGTTCCTGTTTCTTCAGAAATCACTATAACAACACAATCCGAGGTCTCTGTTACACCTAGAGCCGCCCTATGCCTTGTTCCTAACTGCTTACTCAGATAAGGGCTATCGGTTAATGGTAAAAAACATCCGGCAGCTGCAATCCTATCACCTCTTACAATAATGGCTCCATCATGAAGAGGCGTATTGGGAGCAAATATATTTAACAATAACTCTAATGAAACTACACTATCTACTTTAACACCTGTTTCTACAAAATCCGATAATCCTATTTCATTTTCAATTACTATTAATGCTCCATAATTATTTTTACTTAATGCCTGTACTGAACGTACAAGTTCATTAATTAATTTTGATCGATCTTCTGCACTAAGATAAGTCGTTGATCCACCGAAAAATTTTCCTCTACCTAGCTGCTCCAAAGCCCTTCTTAATTCTGGTTGAAATACTACAACCAGTCCTACCAGTATTACTACTTGTATATGTGATAAAAACCAACTAAGTGTAGTAAGTTGTAGCAAATCGCTAACAAAAAATGCTATAATAAGTACAAACAAACCTTTTACTAGCTGAACAGCCCTAGTGCCCTTTATAAGCATCATAACCTTATAAATAACAAAGGACACCACTGCTATATCTAATACTATTAAAAATATTTCCCATGGGGTTAGATATATTAGAAAATTAAATTGAGAAAACATAGTAAAATAAACCACCTTTTAGACAAATAGCTAGTCTTATATAGCACTTAATAACTCTTTCGACACAAGCATTTTGTTAACCTTTTAATTTTTTAAAAAATCGAGGTGAATCTTAGTGAAAAAAAGTTGGCTAATTAATCTAACTATAGTATGCATAATTTTAGGGTTACTTTTATCTTGGCAATATAATTCTTTTCGTGCTTCCGAAACAGACAGTCCTATGTCAATATTTCAACAAGATTCTCTTGATAGGATTAATATACGAGAAGCTAACATACAAAAAATTGAAGAAGAAATCGGAGATTTAAGAAACCGATTATCCTTGTTTCTAGAATACGAAGCCATATATGCAGGGGGCCATTTAGAGTTTTTGCAAGATTCCTTGAATTTTCAAAGAGCTTTAGCATCTATGACACCGGTTTCCGGCCCGGGAATAATAATTACTTTAAATGATAATCTTCAGGATGCCAGTATTGCCCGTCTTGATCTTGCCACCTATAGAGCAGAAGATTTTATAATTCATGACTGGAACATGCGATATATTGTCAATGAGCTAAGAGCTGCCGGAGCCACGGCAATTTCAATTAACAACCAAAGGCTCACCGCTCATTCTGAAATCAGATGTATTGGTACAGTAATTCTTATCAACCATATGCATATGATACCTCCTTTTGAAATTACAGCCTTAGCCTCTGGCAACCCTGAAGAGCTTAAAAACAGAATAGAGTCACGGGGGGAAATTCCTGCCTTAAGAGCTAATAATTTCCCTGTAGAAATAGAAGTTTCCGAAGTTAAAATACCTGAATACATAGGTCTTTTTAGATCAAATTATCTGGAATTGGGGGTAGTAATAAGTGAATAAAACTACACTTTCATTTACCATTGTACTCCTGATTCTTGGCTTGTTTATAAGTATGCAATTTAAGACACATCAAGATATACGTAATACCCTTGCCTACCAAGACCCTGCAGTCTTAATTGAAATATATAGGACATTAGAAACCCGTGAATCAGATCTTCTATACGTTCTTCACGAACTACGTCAACGAAGAGATTATTTAGCTTCTCAAGTTACCAGGGACGAAGAACTGATTTATCAAACCCAAAGGGAGATCGAACAGTTACAAATTTTAAATGGCGTGGTACCCGTTAGTGGTCCAGGTATTACAATAATAATTGCAAGAGATGCCCATATATGGGATCTTGCTTTGATAAATCTTGTTAACGAACTTTGGGTTAGTGGTGCCGAAGCAATTGCCATCAATGATCATAGACTTACAGTTAATACTTATCTCCAAGGAAATTTATACGGTGACATTTTTCTGAACAATGAGCCGTTGTCATTTCCAATAGTCATAACAGCAATAGGTAACCCAAACACTTTAGAAACAGGATTGACTATGCCCGGAGGTATAGTGTTTGAATGGATATTTTTTGGTATTAACCCAATAATAATTGCTGAATATAACATAAATATTCCCGCTATTAATATCCAAGAAACAATTCATAGGTTATAATATTACTTTTAACTAAAAATGGTAACTTAGAAGCTTACCTAGCTCTCAAGTTACCATTTTTAAAAGAAATCCGTTGTCTGATTATTTTAACTAAACTTCAATTCATCATGTCACTGAATATTACTCTTCTGACTTACGCTCAAGATGTTTTTTAAGCAAAATATAATCCATACTATCAAGTAATGCTTCCCAGCTTGCTTCTATGATATTTGAGGAAACACCTACAGTGCTCCAATTATCATTGGCATCCTTGGATTCTATAAGAACTCGAACCTTAGCGGCTGTTGCATGATTTCCCTCTAATACCCTCACCTTATAATCTGATAAATACATTTCATTAATACAAGGATAAGTTTTATCAAGAGCTTTTCTGAGGGCATTATCTAGAGCATTTACAGGGCCATTACCTTCGGCAGCTGTATGGACAATTTCCTCTCCAATTTTTAACTTAATGACAGCTTCTGAGTAATAGTCCTCTTCTCCTTTTCTCTCTACCAATACTTTAAAACTTTCCAAGTGAAAATGTTCCTTGTATAAACCCATAATTTTATAAAAAAGTAGTTCTAAAGAAGCTTCGGCACCTTCAAACTGATATCCCTTATACTCTAATTCTTTAACTTGCTCCACAATATTTTTAAGGATTTCCTTGTCTGTTAGTTTAATACCCATTCCTTCAAGTTTGTGGATCAGATTACCTGTACCTGCAAGTTCGGACATTAGGATTCTTCGGTCATTTCCAACAGTTTCAGGAGAAATATGCTCATAAGTTTTTGAATGTTTCATCACTGCATTAACATGCATACCTCCTTTATGGGCAAAAGCACTGTGACCCACAAAGGATTGATGATTTGGCACAGCAATATTTATAACTTCCGCCACATATCTGGCTGTTTCTGTAAGGTTTTTGAGGTTTTTTCTGATTGAAGTTTCATAACCCATTTTTAACTCAAGATTTGGAATTACAGAACATAAATTTGCATTACCACATCTTTCGCCAACACCGTTAAAAGTACCATGAACCATAGTTGCTCCCGCTTTTACAGCAGCAATGCTGTTGGCCACAGCAAGCTCACAATCATTATGAGCGTGTATTCCAATGGGAGTAATAAACCTTTCCTTGCAAACCTGTACAATATCAAAAACCTCATGCGGTAAAGTACCTCCATTGGTATCACAAAGTGCCAACCAAGACGCACCTGCTTCCTGTGCTTTTTCTAAACACAGTAAAGCATACTCAGGGTTATCTTTATATCCATCAAAGAAATGCTCTGCATCGAAAATTACTTCAATATTTTTACTGACCAAAAAAGCAATACTATCATAAATCATTCTCGCATTTTCTTCCAAGGTAGTGCTTAGTGCCTTAACAACTTGATAATCCCAAGTTTTTCCAAAAATTGCTGCTGCAACAGCCTGGCTATTCACAAGGGCTTGGAGATTTACATCATCTTCTGCTTTAACCCCAACCCTACAAGTACTTCCGAAAGCACAAATTTTTCCGTTCCATTTTTCATCTGCTGCCTTCTGGAAAAACTCTGTATCCTTGGGGTTAGAAAAAGGCCAACCCCCTTCTATATAGTCCACGCCAAAGCTATCCAATTTCCTGGCTATCTTCAACTTATCCTTTACCGAAACGTTGACTCCTTCTCCCTGGGTACCATCTCTTAAGGTAGTATCAAATATAGCTACTTTCATAATTGCCTCCATTGCTGCTAACTGCAGCCACAAATTATTGCGGAAAGTATGAAAATTTATTTTTCACACTTCTACGCTCCTAATTTTTCACAAACCAGATTTCCCATCTCCTCTGTACCAATCAACTTCTTTCCAGGTTCCATAATATCACCTGTCCTATATCCTTCTTCCAAAACCTTAGCCATTGCCTTTTCAATTTCTTCCGCTCCTTCAGAACAATTAAAACTGTACTTTAACATCATAGCCCCTGAAAGAATTGTAGCCAATGGATTAGCCTTATCCTGCCCTGCTATATCAGGAGCTGACCCATGAGCCGGCTCATACATTGCCACATTACCACCAAAGCTGGCAGAAGCAAGCATACCAATGGAGCCACTTAGCATTGATGCCTCATCAGTTAAAATATCACCAAACATATTTTCTGTAAGAATAACATCAAACTGAAGAGGATCCCTAATCAACTGCATGGCACAGTTATCTACGTACATATGCTCAAGGATAATTTCGGGATACTCCTGAGCAAGCTTGGTAACTGTTTCTCTCCAGAGTCTGGAGCTTTCAATAACATTAGCCTTATCTACACTGGTTACCTTTTTTCTTCTCTTAGCTGCGATATCAAAGGCAAGCCTTGCAATTCTTTCAATTTCTTCTGTAGTATACATTAAAATATCTACAGCCTTTTCTCCTGACGGATGGGGCTCTCTATATTTATCACCAAAATAAACTCCACCTGTAAGCTCTCTAATGACAACCATATCCGTACCCTTTACCACCTCTTCCCTTAGTGGCGATGCACCTATAAGGGCATTGTTTAAAACTACCGGCCTTACATTTGCATATAACCCTAAGTGCTTTCTTAAAGGCAGAAGTGATGCTACTTCAGGCCTCTGGGTAGCAGGAAGTGTATCCCATTTTGGTCCTCCAATAGCCCCAAGTAAAACCGCCTGACTTTCTTTGCATAATTGAAGAGTCTCATCTGGAAGGGCAACTCCTTTTGCATCAATAGCTGCACCACCAATATATCCTTCTTCATACTCAAGTTCAATCCCATATTTGGGAGCAACCTTATTAAGAACTTTGATTGCTTGGGGCGTAATTTCCGCACCTATACCGTCTCCAGGCAAAACTGCTACTTTAGATTTAGCCATCTCTTCTCACCCTTTCAGCTACATAATTTATCAATCCACCGGCTGCAATAATCTGCTGTATAGATTCCGGGAAAGGAGCTGATGTATATATTGCTCCCGTAGTTAGGTCTTTGATTTCTCCCTTTGCCACGTCAACTTCAACTTCATTTCCTTCTGCAATTGCCTGAGCAGCTTCCGGTGATTCAAGTATAGGCAACCCTATGTTAATTGAATTTCTATAAAAAATCCTGGCAAAAGATTTTGCTATTACACATGATACTCCTACTGCTTTAATAGCTATGGGAGCATGTTCTCGCGAACTGCCACAGCCAAAGTTTTTACCTGCAACTATAATATCACCTTTGCCAACCTTGTTTGGAAACTCCGGATCTGCATCTTCCATGCAATACCTAGCAAGCTCTTCCGGCTCAGAGGTATTTAAATATCTCGCCGGAATAATGGCATCTGTATCAATGTCATCACCGAATTTCCATGCTTTTCCCTTCAACAACACTTATACCACCTCCTGTGGTGACGCTAATCTTCCTTTAATAGCACTTGCAGCAGCTACAGCCGGACCTGATAAATATACTTCACTTTCCGGATGCCCCATACGTCCTACAAAATTTCTATTGGTAGTAGCCAAAGCTCTTTCTCCCTTAGCCAAAATACCCATGTGTCCTCCAAGACATGGACCACATGTAGGAGTACTTACTACCGCTTCTGCTTCAACGAATATTTCCAAAAGACCCTCTTTCATTGCCTGTAAATATATTTGCTGGGTGCCCGGGAAGATTATTAGTCTTACTTCCGGATGCACCTTTTTACCTTTTAATATATCGGCAGCTTCTCGCAGATCTTCCATTCTGCCATTGGTACAAGAACCAATGACCACTTGATCTATAGTTACGTTTCCAACTTCACTAATACCTCTTGTATTTTCAGGTAGATGTGGAAAAGCTACTTGAGGCTCAATGGTAGCTACATCTATATCAATTATTTGAGCATACTTGGCATCGGGATCACTGAAATAGAACTTAAATTCTCGCTTGCTTCTGCCTTTGATGTATTCTTCAGTAATTTTGTCCGGAGCTATGATGCCATTTTTTCCACCGGCTTCAATAGCCATATTGGCCATAGTAAACCTACTGTCCATGGAAAGATTTTCAATAACCTCTCCTGTAAGTTCCATAGCTTGGTACCTTGCTCCATCCACACCAATTTTGCCTATTGTATAAAGAATCAGGTCTTTTCCGGCAACCCACTCTTTTCTCTTACCGTGATATACAAACTTAATGCTCTCCGGCACCTTAAACCAGGCTTCACCCAACGCCATTCCTGCTGCCATATCTGTACTGCCTACTCCTGTAGCAAAAGCTCCCAGGGCACCATAAGTACATGTATGAGAATCTGCACCGATAACCACATCTCCCGGACCTACGATCCCTTGTTCAGGAAGTAGGCAGTGTTCTATACCCATTCTACCAATCTCAAAATAGTTAGTCAGATCTTGCTCTTTGGCAAAATCTTTGAGGATTTTGGCCTGCTCTGCTGACTTAATATCCTTATTAGGAGTAAAATGATCAGGCACCAAAACTACTTTATCCTTGTCAAATACCTCTTTCTTGCCGGTTTTTCTAAATTCCTTAATTGCTACAGGAGCTGTAATATCATTTCCCAGTACAATATCCAGTTTGGCAGTTATTAGCTGCCCCGGCTCTACATGCTCAAGATCTGCATGAGCTGCCAATATCTTTTCCGTTATGGTCATTCCCATAATTATCATCCCCCTTCTTAAGTTCAATTGACAGTTGACAATTGACAATTGACAATTAGAAACCGTACATCCAAGCTGTCATTGCGGGCTTACCCGCAATCTCCCACCACTTCATACCCAACCCTCAAATATAGGGTGCAACTCCCTCGGCACACCGCTTCTACGTACTGACGACTGACTACAGAAGACTGACCTACGAATACAGCTCCATTTCATCTAAGCCTTTTGTACCCAACACCATAGGATGTACCAAATTTTCTCTGGGTACCATACATTCAATTATTGTAAGTTTATCGTTGTTTAAAGCCTCTTCCAGTATACCTCTTGCTTCTTCCTTATTGGTAATTCTATAACCTTCTGCTCCATAACATTTGGCAAGTTGTATAAAGTCAGGGTTGCAGCTAAAGTCAATGGCACTATATTTTTTTTCACAGTAGAAGTACTGTAACTGCATTACCATTCCCAGGCAATTATTATTAAACAAAAGGATTTTTATTGGCAGATTTTGCTCCATAGCTGTTCCCATCTCTGCCATATTCATCTGGAAACTGCCGTCTCCTGTAACAGCAATTACTTTTTTATCAGGATTTCCTTGTTGGGCACCAATGGCAGCCGGGAAACCATAACCCATAGTTCCCAAACCACCGGATGATACAAGGGTTCTTGGCTTATTAAATTCATAATATAAAACAGTCCACATTTGATGCTGTCCAACATCAGTGGTAACAATTGTATCATCGACCGTCAGTTCATTTAAGATGCTCATAATATACTGAGGAGTTAATACATTTTCTGGATATTTTAGTATGTGCTCCTGTTTCCACTGTTTTATTTGATCCAACCAAATATTCGGATGTGGTCGATCAGAAGTGGTCAGTCGGATATCGTTGATTTTAAGCACAAGGTCTTCTAATATAAGTTTCACATCGCCTACTATTGGCAGATTAACTCGTACATTTTTACCAATTTCTGCAGGATCAATGTCTATATGGATTATCTTTGCTCCGGGAGCAAATTTATCAACTGCACCGGTAGCTCTATCATCAAATCTCACTCCCAAACCAATTATTAAATCTGCATTACTCACAGTATGATTAGCAACTGCTGTTCCATGCATTCCCAACATTCCTACAAAAAGTTCATGATCTGCAGGAAAGGAACCAAGTCCCATTAATGTCACTGCAACAGGTGCTTGGATTTTTTCAGCCAACACCTTAACTAACTCGGATGAATTAGAGTTAATAATGCCTCCCCCTGACAAAATAACAGGTCTCTCACTACTACTAATAAGCTGAGCAGCATTTTTAATTTGAGACGGATGTCCATGAGAGGTAGGTTTATAACCTCTTAAGTCCACATCTTTATGGGAAACGTATTTGACCTTACTATCACTAATGTTTTTAGGAATGTCAATAAGAACAGGTCCCGGTCTTCCTGTTGATGCTACATGAAACGCTTCTTTTATAGTTTTACTCAAATCTTTAACATTTTTCACCAGGTAGTTATGTTTAGTAATTGGCATAGTAATACCTGTTATATCAACTTCCTGGAAAGCATCTGTTCCTACCATTTGAGTCGAAACTTGACCTGTAATAATCACCAGGGGAATAGAATCCATATAAGCAGTAGCAATACCTGTCACAAGATTTGTAGCCCCCGGCCCTGAAGTTGCCATACAAACTCCTACTTTGCCTGTAGTTCTGGCATAACCACTTGCTGCATGTACCGCAGCCTGTTCCTGCCTTACTAGAACATGTTTTATTTCACATTCCAGCAAAGCATTGTATATCGGAAGAACTGCACCTCCAGGATATCCATATATAATCTCAACTTCCTGTTCCTCTAAAGCTTTTATCAAGCATTGTGCTCCACTAATCTCCATATCAAAAACCTCCCTTGAAACAGAGGTCAGAGATCAGAGGTCAGATGTCAGAGATCAGATGTCAGATTGTAAGTGAGAATTGGCTTCACCAATTCCATCTATTTCTGATATCCGACGCCAGATTTATAATTGCAATTGACTTGCCAATTGCTTCTAGTCCGACTTCCGACTACCGACTTCTTATTTCCGACTTCCGGTTTTGCCTTTTGCACCTCTGGCCATAGCAATCTTGCCTGTTCTAACTAACTCTCTGATACCAAATGGCTTTAATGATGTTTCAATTGCTGTTATTTTTTCTTTATCACCTGTTGCTTCTATTATCAAGACATCTCTTGATATATCTACAATTCTCACCCTGAAGATGTCTACAATCTGCATTATTTCGGCCCTTACATTCGGTTCGGCATTTACTTTAATAAGGACTAGTTCTCTATCAACTTTTTCTTCTCGGGTAATATCAGTTAATTTAATAACATCTATCAGCTTATGAAGCTGCTTAGTCACCTGCTCTATAACCTTTTCATCACCTTCTACCACAATTGTCATTCTGGAAATTGAAGGATCCTCAGTTTCTCCAACAGCCAAGCTTTCAATATTGTAGCCCCTACGAGCAAAGAGCCCGGCAATACGAGTCAAAATCCCCGGTTTATTTTCTACTAAAATAGCCAAGGTATGTTTCATCTGACTACCCCCCTAACATTTCACTAATTGATCCCCCAGCTGGTACCATAGGAAATACACATTCCTCTTTTTCTACTATAAAATCCATTAATACAGGACCTGGATGCTTCTTTGCTTCTTGGAGAGCCGGCAATACTTCCTCTGGCTTTGTAATCCTCAAAGCTTTAACGCCAAAGGCTTCCGCTAGCTTAACAAAATCAGGCCCTTGATTTATATCTGTATGAGAGTACCTTTTGTCAAAGAATAGTTCCTGCCACTGTCTAACCATCCCCAAGTACCCGTTATTAATAATACATATCTTCACCGGCAGATTGTAAACAGCTACTGTAGCTAATTCCTGACAATTCATTTGAAAGCAGCCATCCCCAACTATTGTCACAACCAGAGATTCTGGGTTTGCAATCTGAGCCCCTATTGCTCCCGGGAAAGCATATCCCATGGTTCCCAAACCACCTGAAGTAAAAAAACCTCTACCCCTTGTAGTTTTGATATATTGGGCCGCCCACATCTGATGTTGTCCCGTATCAGCTATCACAAAGGAATTGTCATCAAGTATCTCATTAATTGCAGCTATGGCATACTGAGGCTTGATTGTTTTCTTCCCTTGGCTAAACTTTAAAGGATATTTTTCTTTCCACTCATTTATCTGAGCAATCCAGTCAGTTCTTTTTTGTGGTTTTAACTTACTCACAAGTTTTTCAAGTACTTCTTTTGTATCTCCCAAAATAGCAACATCAACGGCAACATTTTTATTAATTTCTGCTGGATCAATTTCTATATGCACCTTTTTTGCATTTGGAGCAAAAGTTTTAACATTAGCCGTAACCCTATCATCAAATCTAACTCCTACTGCCAACAAAAGATCCGATTCTGTAATTGCATAGTTGGCATAGAATGTACCATGCATTCCAGGCATTCCTAAACTTAAAGGATGAGTATCGGGAACAGCACCCTTGGCCATTAATGTACAAGTTGTGGGAATATCTAATTTCTCAGCCAAAGCTCTCAATTGCTCTTCTGCACCAGAAGCGATAATTCCGCCACCTGCATATAATACCGGTCTTTTTGCTTCTTTGATAAGTTTAACTGCTTCTTCAAGTTCCTTTTCAATACCATTAGACTTTAATTTGTAACCTGGCAAATCATATTCCGGTGGATAAAAGAACTCACAAGTTATTGCTGTTAAATCTTTTGGTATATCCACAATAACAGGCCCTGGTCTGCCTGTAGTAGCTATATAAAAAGCCTCATGGATACAGCGTGCTAAGTCCTTAATATCTTTTACCAAAAACCCATACTTTGTGATCGGTAAAGTTATACCTGTAATATCTGCTTCCTGAAAGGAATCTCTTCCAATGGCGGAAGTTGGCACCTGTCCTGTAATAACTACCATTGGAATACTGTCCATATAGGCCGTTGCAATCCCCGTTACTAAATTTGTTGCTCCCGGCCCTGAAGTAGCTACAACAACACCAGGCTTTCCTGTAGAGCGGGCATATCCATCTGCAGCATGAACACTGCCTTGTTCATGTCTTGACAAGAAATGCTTAATTGACTTGCATTTGTAGAGAGCATCNTAAATATAAAGTACGGCACCTCCTGGATACCCAAAAATAGTATCCACACCCTCCATTTCTAGCGCTCTTAACAAAATCTCNGCNCCTGTTAATACTTCACCTTTTCCATAGTTTTCTACACAATCCCCAANTTCACTCACCTCCATTCTATACCAACCTCCTTTTATAGAATTCAATTAACAATTGACAATGGATAATTTACAATTAAAACCTTTCTGTAAAGCAACTATAAAACCAGTACCATGTATATGCATATATACACGACTCATAATTACGATTACTTAGTTCTTACATCATAGTTAATAATTGCCCCAGAACTAGCCGAGCTGACTACTTTCTGATATCTAGCCAAGTAACCTGTCTTAATTTTCGATTCTGGCTTTTGCCATTTCTTTCTCCGCTCTTCTAATACTTCATCACTTACCATAACATCTAACTTTCTATTTGGGATATCTATAGATATCATATCTCCTTCTTCAATAAGACCAATAGGTCCACCCTCTGCTGCCTCCGGGGATACGTGTCCAATAGATGCTCCTCTAGTAGCACCGGAAAATCTTCCATCTGTAATAAGGGCTACAGATTCACCAAGTCCCATTCCGGCAACTGCACTGGTTGGAGTAAGCATCTCCTGCATACCTGGACCACCCTTGGGGCCCTCATAGCGAATAACTATTACATCACCAGGATTTATTTTTCCTCCGAGAATTGCTTCCGCCGATTCTTCCTCACTGCTAAAGACTCTAGCCGGCCCTTTATGAACAAGCATTTTCCCAGCAACAGCACCTTTTTTAACAACAGCTCCATCAGGCGCCATATTGCCCCATAGTATTGCAATTCCACCATCAACACTATATGGATTATTTACAGGCCTAATCACATCATAATCCAAAACACTAACATCTTTTATATTTTCGCCAATTGTTTTTCCGGTAACTGTCATTACATCTAGATTAAGAATACCTACCTTGCTTAATTCCGCCAAAACTGCTTGAATCCCACCTGCATCAGTTAAGTCCTCTATATGATGCCTGCTGGCAGGAGCCAACTTACATAATTGAGGAGTTTTTTTGCTTATTTCATTGAAACTATCTAAGTCCAGCTTAATCCCTGCTTCATGGGAAATAGCAGGAAGATGCAAGACTGTATTGGTGGAGCAACCCAAGGACATATCAGCAGCCACGGCATTCATAAAACCTTCCCTAGTCATTATCTGGGATGGTCTAATATCCTTTTCCAAAAGCTCCATAATCTTACGACCAGTTTCTTTGGCAAGTCTTATTCTTGCAGCCTCTACTGCCAACACTGTACCATTACCAGGCAAAGCCATTCCTAAGGCTTCTGTCAAACAGTTCATTGAATTTGCTGTAAACATCCCCGAACAACATCCAAGTCCCGGACATGCAACGTCCTCTGCCTCTTTAAGCTCTTCTTCTGTTATTTTATTTGCTTTAACTGAACCAACCATTTCAAACATATCTGCAAGGCTGACTTTCTTTCCTTTAAACTTGCCGGCCATCATTGGACCACCGCTAATAAATATTGAAGGGATATCCAAGCGAGCAGCAGCCATGAGCATACCCGGCACTATTTTGTCACAGTTGGGGATAAATACCAAAGCATCAAAAGGATGTGACATAGCCATAATTTCTATGGAATCTGCAATAATCTCTCTACTTACCAGTGAATACTTCATTCCCACATGGCTCATAGCAATACCATCACACATAGCTATAGTTGAAAACTCAAGGGGCACACCTCCTGCAAGCTGCACTCCCGACTTAACTGCTTTGGCAATTTGATCAAGATGCACATGACCGGGTACTATCTCATTTTGACTGTTGACTATACCAATCATAGGTTTATCCAACTCCCAATCAGTTAAACCTGCTGCCTTGAATAAAGATCTATGAGGTGCTTTTTCCAATCCTTTTTTCATTGCTGAACTTCTCATTTTTTTGCCCTCCTTATATTTAAATAAAAAAACTCCTCATCCCACTTACAGGGACGAGAAGTTTATATTCCCGCGGTACCACCCTAATTGCTGCAAATTCGCAGCCTCTTAATCTTTCGGACACCTGTCAAATAACGGTTGACTCCGTCTCTGCCTACTAAGATAACCCTTTCGACAAAGAACTAAAAAGTGAGGCTAACTACTGTATAGGTTCCGGCTTTCACCTTAATTCCGGCTCTCTGTTATCCCAGTGACAAATAGATAGCATATCTTTTATCATCGCTTTTAAAATAATTTATTCACATTTAATTATTACCAATAAGTATATACAAAAAAACAATCTTCTGTCAATAGCAAAAAATCTATTCTGGAGAAAATATTATATAACTTTTTCGCCAATTTTACATCCCATTCTAACAATAGTTTCTTTATCCTGTTGTGTATTCTTATAAATGGCATCATCAATTGTTATTGCATCTTTTTGAAAAAACATAACTACCGTAGATCCGCCAAATTCAAACATCCCTTTTTCTTCCCCTCGCTTAAAAGCACCAGTTTTTTTACTGTTTGTAATACGTCCTACAAAAAGAGCCCCGACCTCCATTTGAATAACTTTGCCAAAATTACTTGTTTCCATTACCGCATATTCTCTTGTATTTTGAACATAAACATTATACAGTTGCTGTGAAATTGGACGAACTGTGTGGAGAACTCCATCTATCCTTTTATAATCCACAATTTCTCCATCATCAATATAAACATACCTATGATAGTCATCGGGCATTAGTCTAAAAATCAAACATACTCCATTTATAAATTCATCAGCAAGTTTTTTATCTTTAAGGATTCCGGCAAGGTCATAGGCTGAATTTTTTATATAAAAAACGTTATCACCTGTAATAGGATATGCCGTTAGCTTGCCATCACTAGGAGCAAATACCTCATGTTCACCATCCGGAAGTGACCTAAACTCACTTTTAATTTCCCTTATAAAAAAATCGTTAAAGGAATTATATTTCACATCTTTATATTCTTCCATGTTAATATTGTTTTGCTCTACAAATCTTCGGATAAGAAACTTTGAAATTGAAGAACTCATTAAAACTCCAAATACTTTAGAAACTATCGTGCTTGCCAATATATACAATAACATTCTACCGGGAATACTATTATATAAAAATCTCATGGCAAGATTATCTTTATAGGATATATCAACAGTTTCATTAAATTTCATATTCATATCTCTATCTTCCTCCCTGCTACAAAACTTGCAATTAAAATAACAATATTCCCTTGTTCTAGTATAAACCAAAATACCTCATAGTACAAATTATCACGAATAAAAAACTCCTCACCACAACCACAAAGGAGAGAAGTTTGTAATATCAAATATTATTATGACAATTCAAAAATATCCCGACTTTCATTACTTTATCTAAGCCCATTTTCGACCTCCGCTCTAGCATCCCTTACACCCTGAACATGAAGTTTTAGTACAACCTGAGGATGAATTACTATTTCCGCCACCTGCTTTTTTATACAAAAAACCTGTGAAAAGCTGCT
>JGI20163J15578_10000591_pt1 | contig 15015 bp, 14 predicted proteins | sample TergutCu122P1_FD_15578 | JGI IMG/M metagenome (IMG submission 15578)
GTGACACAATGATGAGTTCCATGGTTCAGTGAAATGAAAAAACTAACTTCACTCTATCACATTCAACATTACAGAAATCACATCTTGTAACTACACACTAGACTGAGCCAACTAAATCAACCTCTCACACACACTAAGCACACTTAATTAAATTCAAGGAAAAGACTATTTAGGAACATACAGCACAGTGTCTACACTGTTGATTGTATCCATCACAAGCAAAATTCCACCTGCAATGTGTAGGCATGNAAGGATACAAAACCATACAAAATTCTGGAAAATACTTGTGTANTAATAAAAGCTCTTGGGGGAAACAGGACAATTTTCGTTACCATACTTCAATCTACATACCAAGTCTACCAATAACTTAACATTCATAACTGTGAACAGAGCCTTGAAAAATCGAACTAGACAATTACCTAGCACTAAACAGCATGTTTTGGTGAAAAAATATATATGACACTTTTCTGCCTCCTAACACTTCTATCTCGAGGGTTAAGCTAGCAATTAACAGTCTTGAAATTTCATAGTCCAATTCTCTAATTTCCACCAGTAACATTGATGTCACCTCTCTGTCATCTGTTGTCCATATAGCATTTAATCCAAACAATACCTGTTTCACTACATAATATTTTAAATAATATTCATAATATTTAAACCTTCTATCAATATATCATTATTTCCACAGTCAAAAAATTTAGAGAGGTCATAAAAAACCAACAACTTGTAATTTACTATTCAAAGCTTGAAGTACCTATTAACCCTTATCCTGCTAACGTGGAGAATATGGTGAGCTCCTAATAATTCCAGCTGATGGCAGATGGGATTTAATTCGGCGTTTAAGGCGTTAAGACGGGGTGCTGATAAGTCCTTAGCTTGCCCAGGAAGGTAACATATTATAGCGACAGAAGATTTTGATGTTGACATATCCTATTTATTATCATAACTAAACATGACTTGTATCCATTAAAATTATCAACTTACAATTTCTTATCATTTATTATCCAGTATTTCTAAAATATATTCTTATTTATTCATATTGACCTTAAATAAGTAAAAAGTGTCCACTTATTGAGAAACTGTTCTGTGAAGACCACAACAAGCTACTTTCACTTGTTTTATTTCTTTTGCTAATAGCTACGAATAATAAACCACTAGAAAATAATTTAGTGCGTCTGTTAATCTCCGAGGAATTCACAATTCTCAGAATGTTGCACAAAGATTCCAAGATCTTTGCAAAGAAGAGCCATGACATTTTTGACAGTAATTTTGTCGTACTGTATAAATTCCACCACGTTGCTCCTTTCGACGAACTGTCTTACTCCATGTAACACGTTTGCCTTTCACTATGACACAAATAACTTTTATTCCTCTGCATTACAATCATGAGTCCACACATACAGCATTAGACCATATATCACTGTCTATTGTGCGAATTTGTCCCAAATTACTGATCTGTAAAAATAAGACATAATTATATGTATATGCCTTATATTTTACAGATCAGGAAGTCAAGTCTGTTGATTTGTGCAAGCCTAAATCAGACGGCCAAGCTTGGACTGTTTGACCCTTGAAGATGGGACAGACAGTTGTACTGAAACTTCAGTAACTAATGATCTATGCTGCATAATATCCCAGAAGGGCAAAGAACTCATTTGCACTATGGCAGAAGCCTGATATCATGCATGTTACTAGTTCTTTCTTTAGGCAAGAGGTTGGCACATTTTGTCCAGTGTCAACGGTAACCACAGTTCGCATTTTCCAGTTTTCCTTTGAGCCCTAGATCTTACGTAACACGGTGAGAAAGTCCTGTGCATCGGTCCGTATAATACAATGGGTATGAAATAATACACATAAAGCTTTAAGACCCTGGTCTATTCAGTTATGACAGAATGCAATCTGTTAGGATAGTTACCTTCATTTTGAAGGAACTTGATCAGCAGGTCACAAAATACAACAGACTCCAACGAACAGAGTCACTGAGAATATAATAGCCACCCATTTATTCAAGAAATTTCCTGCCTTTCTTGGAACCTAAAGGTCCTTTACCACCTTCACAAGAACCCACCATTGTACCACATCCTGAACCACAAAGATGCAGTTCACATTTTCACAACCAAATCTATAAGATCAACTTTAATATTATCCTACAATCTGTGCCCAATTTCTCACAAGTCTTCTCTCGCCTTAGGTACTCCATGCCTTAAATTTTTGTAGGTATTTATTTATAAAACCTGTAATTCAGGATGTCCTCTCCATGCGAGTTAACAACATAACACACGCCCAACATTTCCCTCTCTTAATAGAAAAACTATAATTCAGAGCAGAATAACAAGAAATCTAAAATCATCACTGCAGAAAGCCTGCAAACTTTCTACTTTCTATATTCTCTACTGTTACATTCTGACAAATAAGTGAAGGCAATGTTTTCACTGGCAGTTCATTTCAATAATGACTAACAAAATTAATGTTTATATTCATTACGCTGATACCAGAAAGATCAAAATCCATACCATCGCTCAGTTTGTTCGTTTCAGCCTCTTACCATACAGGCCTACGTTCAAACTCAGGCTAGTACATGTGGGAATTGCGGTGGACAAAGTGACATTTGGACAGGTCATTCTACAGGTACCTCAAGTTTATCCTGTTAACATATTCCCCACTACTTCATACTAAAATAATCCCTCTACTGATCTAACCTACCAATTGCGAGTGTCCTTAAACATTCGTCTCTGTTCTAGGCAGAAGGTTCCATGTTCACAACAAGCTTCACAATTCAAACAAACACATAAACGATACTAAAAATACAAATTAATGCACTTACTCACTTGAAAAGGAAGATGATGATAATCTGATCATAAACAGTCAATAACATAACCGTATGGCACTTCAGAATACTACTTTCAACATGTAAAGTGTCTGGAATATTATTAACCTTTCTGCACCGGAATAAAATGCACAGTGTACCGTGCAAAATAACAGAAATTAAACACCCCATCCATTCTTTTGCGTGTTAGCGGCCGACAACTATGCTGGCTATTCCACTTCCTCAGAACTACACTGCCACAATGATTTTGTCCTTGGGCGCCAAACGGTTAAGCTTTATGAAAAATTACGTCTTGTGCTTTATTCCACAGAAATTAAGAAAATATAACTGAAATTTCATAATGATTAAAGTTACAGTCTTCTAATTGATCTGAACTGCCAGATGATAACTTTCGCATCTCACGTACAGCACTTATTACATTCATAGTTTTCTTTTTTTCCTGTCTGCTCGCACAATTTTACCGCTGCAGCCGATAACTGTCAGTTTTGGTACAGCAACCACGAGTTCTTTAACACATTTGTCGCTCACACTCCCACAGTCATGCAAACACAATTCTCTCAGGTGTGGCAACTGTGAAGGTACTAGTGCCAAGAATTCTTCACCTACAAACACACGATAATAATGAACACTCAATAATACTGTTGCATCACAATTATACATAATGTTATTTGACTTAAAGCACGATATTTTTCTAGTGGAATAACACAACACATACATAACATAAAGTGCATCTGATATGATTTGAACTTTTACAGTACCGCTATTGTAATAATTATGTTGAAGGTAGGAAATTCTAATTTAATATTTCACATGAGGAGCAATTANGTCCCTGAGNGTAGGGAGCACTGTGCTAACTCTTATGAGTGGGTGTGATGTGGATCTACTTGGGATGGATAACTGCCTTCAAATGAGGTGCAATGTTAATCACACAATTAGCTGAACCAACTCAGTGCCAATGAGTCTGTGCAACAGATTATACACAAATGGTCACGTAAACCAATGGTGTGGTTGTAAAGATCCCAGTACACTGCAGTTGCTCACAGACACAACTACATTGCAGTACAGGCTCAGTCCAAATGCTTCACTTAGCACCACAACATGAAAACATATGGCAGCAGGAGGATTTATTCCACGCATATTTAACCCTGGCACCAGGAGGTGACATTTTGGCGAGGGAAAAAGGCCCAAGTACTCACTAGACAGGAGGCTGGGAGGGCCAGACAGGCAGTCTTCAAACTACATACATAAGAAAATTCTCACTGCCTCGCCCGGATTCAAACCCCATTCCTCGATCAACCAGCCATTTACTTTGCTACTACTCTGAACTAGTCAGCTCTTTCTTTATCAAGACATCGGGATCTTTCAAACATAGTTCTTTTAAGGATTACAAAATTCTAAAGGACAATCACACAATCTTTTCTTTCATATGGATCACTAGTGCAAATACCAACAGAAAATAACAGAGGAAAAGAAAACATCTTCCGAGACAGCAGTAGAACAAACAATATTGCGATCAAAAAGGGTTACATTACAGAGAACCTACAGAGGAATATACAGATACAATTTCCTGTACCAAAAAATGTGGGACGAAGCTGAAAATGATAAATAAAAATCACAATAAAGGATTCTGAATTAGATTCTTCATGGGAAAATTAATGCTGGAAGGCCAATAAAAAATATACTCTACTGAGTGAGGGAAACACAATGGGTCACTGTTCAAATCCTTGAAGATATGAATGATGATGATTGGGTTTGACTGCAGCTTGCTATACAACGGAGGATTACAGAAAAGTATATGAAGGTATGAGCTGAATTATACCATTTCACAATTTGGTCCAGTGGTGGGCCTTTGTGGTCGGTGATGAACCTGCTGTAAGAATATCAAACACCATAGAGTTATAAAACACAATGTAGGTTCAGGGTCTTCACAAAGTGCACACATACCTGTAATGTAACATAGACTCATCAAATTCAGTATGCGCAGCTGCCTGCAGCGCATTATCACCATTCTGATTCCAGCATCTGTTATATTGCGGCTCCCACAGACTCCCAATTCTTTCAAATGTATGCATCTGTAAATAAAAACACAATGAAAAACTTACCTTACAGCCGTACACAGACACTTGCACTTCATGTTCAAGACAGGACACTACATTTAGACATGTAAATATGTTAACTTATTGCACCTTTCTGCAACTTCTTTCAACCCGTCATCATCCAGATTGGGGAATGTTGAGATGTTCAACGACACTATGGGAGTCATGGAAGGTCGATGAAGAAATTTGGACAATGCTTGGGCAGTCAATTTGTGACCCCCATTGAGATGCAAAGATGTAAGTTCATCCAGTGACCCAATTCCCTCCAGCAAACCTCTGTCTGTCATTTTGTCACAACGGAATATCTCCAGTTCCTGAAGTCTGCAACACATCGGTAACATGACAGGTCAGCGAACTCAGAATGACAGCTTAATTACAGCAGCCTTGCAGGGTTATTGATAATGATATGTATTGCTATTCTGAAATAAAATGTCATTTTACAGCCAAAATAGTGGATAATTTGTTCTGTAAAGACCTCATAAATTGTTCCAGTTCAAAAAACACAACATTTACTTCAAAAGTCAATAACCACCTTCTGTAACTTGTTATTTCACCAAGTTTTCATATTTCATCGAATGCTATACAACTTGCACAGCTGAACAGAATGAATAAATAAACAAAAAAATTTCATTCTGTTTTTTCCCAAGTTTAGTCCATAAAAATATGTTTGTAATTTATACGAGGTGTGATCAAAATTTACACCGAATGCTGCTGCCCAGTGCGATCCAACGAAAAGACAGTGATCTTCAATGTGGGAAGCGGCGCGTCGAAATTTAGTAACAGTGTGTGACAAGAATTTTCTTATCGGGTGTAGACAGTCGGTTGAGGACTACGGTTGAAAGAGGGTGTGTTTTGAAGTGTGCCGTAAATCAATTATCACGAACAACACATTAACATGAAATTTTTATTCAAACTGCAAAAAAAGTGCTAAAGAAACACACAAAATGTTAAAATTAGGTTATGGTGATGCTGCAGTTACCATGAAGACAGTATACAAGTGGTTCGAGCAATTTCGTAATGGTTGTGAATGGGTCGAAAACAAGGAGGGATCCGGACTTCCTTCAACATAAAAAACCCAAGAGATTATTGAATGAGAAAGCAAAATGATTCGATCAAACAGGCGATTGACTATTAGGGAAAATTCTGATCATACAAACATCTCTCATGGTTCCGTTCAAAACATTTTAACAACAGATTTGAACATGAGTTGAGTTAGTGCGAAATTTGTTTCACGTGATTTGACGGTCAAACATAAGCAACAGCATTTGCCAATTTCATTGGAGTTGCGCGATTGTGCCTCTTTAGTTTCCAGCATTTTAGGAAATGAAACTTGGATCTCTGGTTATGATCCTGTGACCAGGGTCAAAGTTGTCAACGGAAATCACCCAGGTCCCCTGGTGTGACGAAAGGCACGTCAATCAAGTTCCAACATCAAGGTGATGATGATTATGTTTTTGACCTTGATGGAATTGCGCGAGCTGAGAATGTATCCAGGAACACTACAGTGAACTCAGAATATTATAAGGGCTATTAGAGAGTTTAAGAAACAATTTGCTTGGAAAACGGCCTGAGAAATGAGCAAAAGGTTTTTCATCCTCCATCATGACGTTTCTTTTCACACATCGCTTCTGGTAGGGCAATTTCTGCCATTAAAAATATTAGGGTGTGACCTCATCCACATTATTCACCGGCACCATGCTACTTCTGGCTCTACCCCAAAGGCAAAATGACCATTTAGGGTAAAAAANTTTGAATCGATTCAGGACATCAAGCCAGCCACGACAGCGCAACTAAAGACACGATAGAGGACTTCCAGAACTGCTTCAGAAAGTGGCAAGAACAATGGGATAAGTGTGTTCCAACAAGGGGTGTACTTTAAGGGGGTTAATGGTAATGCGTCTTTTACTGTCATATTTTTTATTTAAACATTCACCATATATTTTTTCACACCTCTTATATGGCAGGGATGGTAAACTTCGCAGTTGCATGCTGCTATATTTACATCTAGAATTGCCTACCAATTAGAGGCGGTTTCAGCCATTCTCAGTTCTCAAGTACTGCCTGATGGACTTCAGTTTTCGTGTATGATGTTTGGAATGCAATGTTTCTGTTGCAGCTGAGCAATATTCACTTTAAATTCCTACTGTGGGCGATTTCCCTCTCGGATTAAAAGGATGTATACTTAATGGCACCAGTCTGTCTCATTCAGCCATTAATGGTAAAAAATATACATGCTGCAGAACATCTGTTACACAGTTCCTCACTTCTTCAAGAATTTCATCTTTCAGGATATAAAGTCAGGTAGAAACAAGCTCTGTTTCCACCATAAAGATGTACGAACCAACCACCTCTAACTTCATGTAGAAAGAGAAGGGATGGTATATTTCTATCAGTCTTCACGGTCTCACAATCAAGACGACAGTTCTCTATACAGACACTGCTATGATAACCTCAAATATACCTCAAAGGCTACGAATACCACAACTCTGTCTCTTCCTCAGTGCATAAGATAGCTTCTTGTCCCAAATTTTCAGAACTTTTAAAATAAAAATAATTGCCAATAAGCAATAACAAAAACAGATTACAATGCTGTGTTTTCTGATGTTTTCCTCTCAATATCTCTACACTGCTGTACATATAAGGAAGACACAAGGAACAAAAATAAATTTGTCTTAAATAAAAAGTCACTTCACTTTATCTATCTGGTGGCGCCAGATGTTGCTACAGACAAATGCTTAAAAATATAGTCTGCTGCGAAATGATTTCATGTTCTTAGGTACACAAGTTCCTCCAAAAATTGGTACATAATCTAACCAAAAACATTACATCACACATGTTATAGAATGGCTGGCAAATTACACCAACGCCAGAATATATAATAAGGAAGCAATGAAAACACACACAATTGCCATTCAGGTGTTTTCATGATTGAGCATACGTAGTTCACCGATACATAAAAACTGCAAAAAAAACTGAACCTTATAACATCATATTACCTGGCACAATTTGTAAGGTATAAATATGCATTATCTGTGAGACATTCCCCAAACAAGACAAGGGTTGTCAACTGCTTTCCAAGTCTATTGATAACATGGATTACATCATCATCAGTCAGTCTCACAACTTCCAGTCTAATTTTTTTCAAGTCCTGGCAACCGTCTGCAATAAGACGGATTTCTTTCCCACTTAATCCCTGTTGCAAAAAGACATCTCTTTAACTTTGACTAGAAGAGCACTCATGTTTGTGTAAAATACTAGGAATTATACATAAAACTGCATAAAATTAATGCCATATAGGGGGTATTTTTTGCCCATTTTCCTTTCTGATTACATTATCTTCACAACAACGCAGCCAAAGTAAGTATCACGTAAGAGTAAGGTACATTTTTGCAACCATTGTTGCTGTAGAAGAGCAAAGAGTATTACACCTTCCAAAAGGGTGTTTGAAACCTTAATTATCCAGCATGCAATGCACATCCTCCGCCCTGTCATCTGTGACTTGTTCGGCTCTACTATACCTAAAATGAAATGAATGTTTCGATTTTCTAAATAAATTTTGTATGAAACATTTCTGATTCTAAGAATAAATTAGCGACACGTGATAAAAATGTATATTTACAGTATTTAAGTAATATATGGTGTACATAGTGATAACACAAGGTAATTCGAAGGGCAATATTTATGCTGTCAGTTTTCTTTAGGAATTAAATTTAATTTTTTTAGTTTTTATTAATCCCTTGATATAACATAGATGGTATAACGATTTGATATGGGATGAACAGTCTGGGGAGTGCATCCCAGTGGAGGAGAGATTTTTCACACCCATCCACACCGGCCCTGGGGCCCACCCAACCTCCAATTGCAATGATATCAGGCCTGTCCCAGTGGTACAGCGGCCAGGATGTGATGTTGACCACCCATCCGCATCTAGCCCAGAAGTTAAAGAGAGAATACAGTCACACTTCTACTCTGCCTCTGGGCGTTTCTGGCCTCTCTAGGGTAAATTTTACCTTAATCTAAATCCTTTAGTATCAGAATTACATACCCAATGGGAGCTGCAGATAACTGTGATTTAAATGCCAGCCACATAAATGTCATTAAATGCCAGTATCTTAACCTGATGCTAAGAATTTTGAGCATCTCACTGCATGACAGTTATACCTGTCATTAGGCGCCAAAGTAATATGAGAACAAATTTAATGCCAAACCATACTGAGCCCAGTCTCTATTTTACATTAAGACGAAATCCAACACGCGAAATTTCTCAGAAGCATCCCACTGTACAAAATAAAGAAATGTGTACATAATGCAAAATAAGTATCTCCTTAAGACATATAAATTTCAAATGTCTCTCCAATGTCATGTACACACGAATATTTTTAAAAACCAACATCTAGTTTAATACAGTCATTGTTAATGAATACACAATTTGGGTACCTGTGTAACTTCTATCTATTTCTAATTTCATTTTCAAAAAGTACATTGCAATTTTTTATAAATGTACCTCAGTACCACTGACAGATGCACACTTAAAAAGATCATGTCCAGAAACTCTGCTTGTCCAACCTCAATATTGTTACCACATTTATAATCATGCAAGCATCGACAAAAACTTTTTCAGAAATGGAATATCATCAGCAGCAGGAAAGGGTTAACATTTACACTACCAGGGTGGGTATTTAAATTTTAATACACACAAATATGAAATATCAGTCAAAACACAGCCGTTTATAATTATACAATAACTACCCCTGGGTTATATGTTTCGTCTCTCTCGAGTCATCATCAGGTCCTCTGAAGAACAGGTCCAAGGTTATCCATATTTATATCTTCCACTCTGGGATACCAAACACTTAAAACAGTTGGTATTGTAGAAGTAAATTCAGTAGTTATAATACATACATATTGACCTTTGATTAAAATTACGATTATAGATTAAAACATTGACAAATCAAAGGTCCCTTAGAACAGTATTATTATGGCGTACATATGCATACAAAATTAGTTCCCATATGAAATAGATGCAATTCATAGGGATGAGTAACAATTTTTCAATACTTGCGTAGTTTTTATTTCATCAGGTAAACCGCAATAGTTCGAAGGTGGGGGTATTATTCCTACATGTACATATTACAGTAACGATGATAACTCGGAGTAGATATAAACTGTCGTATTGCCGTTTTGGCTGCACTGTTTATCTTTTGGAGGGCCTAATGATGATTGAAGAGGGTCGAAACATGTTGCCAAGAGGTAGGAGTTATATAATAATAAACGGTTGTGTTTTGACTGATAATTTATATTTGTATATATTAGACAAACACATCGGGATGTCAACATTAAATTTCAGTTTTAGCACATGTTTATGAAAAATGTATTACTTGAACATAAAATGATAAAATCACGAAATAAACGCCATTTTGTGGAAAATACAACTGATATTGTGTAGGATGTCTTATAACTGCAGCAAATGCCTTTCCTGCCTAAATATATGAAATGTTCTTCTACGGTTTTTCTCCTACATGCGTTCACGTATGCAAACATGCGTCTCTAAAAGTTTAACATACAAATAGTGTACCTTACAGTTTGAGAGGTTCAGGTCAGAGAGGTTTTTCAAGGATGAGATAAGACTGTAACCAGCGGATGTAACTGGACGGCAACTTGCCAGTGACAGGACCTCCAGATCCGGGTACAATGCCACGATATTAGCTAAGAGACCATTGCCATCCTGACCGAGCGAGCAACTTGTGAGAATCAGTTTTCTGAGATCACCTCGTATGTGATTCAGAAATTCCAGAATGTCTGCCACATCCATACGATGACCGATGATGAGCGAGTACAGTGCAGGAGCTGCACTTAGTATCTGTAAAGGAGTGTTACATCAGCACATTATTTTGCCAATCAATAAAATAAATTCCATGATGGCCTTACACAATGCCCGTTTTCCATAATCTGAAGATTCAAATCTTTATGTAGTTACAAACCCATGACAGCTAGGTGCTGAAGGAAAAGGCAGTGCATTCCCCAAAATGTCTTTACCTACTAGCCACAACAGCATTCCACGAGACTTGAATTTTCATCCACGCTCCTGTAAGAACCTAACTCCTGAAACTGCTTCACTATACAAAACGAGATCTGCAAAAATTGTAACTTAATTGCAACAGAATTTCATAATCTAATTATGTGGAAAATTTACAGTTCCCCACTACATAAAATACGATAAACACAACCTCCAAGTTAATACTGGGTTATTATTGGACATTTAAATCAGATCCATCCTCACAACAACAAACAGCTGCTTTATAAAATTTTCCGCCACAATATTCTGACAATGATATTTTTCACGTACTACTGAAAATGAAATAATTATTTCTTAGTATATTTTAATATATGTATATTGCTCTAACTGATCTGAATTCACAGACGTATATGAGTCTTCATCATACACATTTGTTGGTTGCAACTAAATGTTACAGTAATGAAGTTACACAAAATATCAGACACAAAAATTTTATTCCTNACCCCCACAATTTCAAGGCACTGAAATACGCTTCATAACAGATTTTTCGTATATACCGTGCTTCTTGAATCTCCCTGCAACAGGAAGTGCATTCAGTGTGTGACATAAAATGTGCAAAATTTGAAATAAAGTATTCTAGGTGCTGAAATTCTAGGAAAACATGAGTATGACCACTGCTGTTTCAGGAGGGGTTAAAACAATTCTTCTGAATCATGGACAGGTAAAACACCTAACATCTATTTCCTTCCATACCTTCAACCAAGTAAGCAGATATCACAAAGTGAACAAACAACTGCACCATGGCAATATTTCGTAATGCAAATAAGATCCTCTGATAATTAATCTAAAACAATTTGAATCCGATATAATGTGAAGGATCTAAAACTGTATAACATTATAAGAAGTGAGTGAATACCCAATCATTTGACGATGTTAAAAAGAAAATTACACACAGACTAAGAAGCCAAGTGAACGTTGACCAAGGCACAACAGAATGTTTACCTATCCAAAAAGGTTTCATACAAGGTTGTATCTTATCTCCTGGTCTGTTTAATCTATACAGTGAATACATTAAAAAACAGTAGGAGTAGGTGATATGGTAACAGGTATCGGAAGAGTGACATGAAAAATGAACACCGTAACACACACAGATAAAAACACTCTATCAGTTGAAGCAAGAGATGACATGATAGAATGACAAAATGAGTCAAAAACAGCAGTGACAGTGTGGGTATTAATTTGAAGCTACGGAAAACTAATGTAATGTAAAGTAATGAGCACTGTGGAAAAAGTAAACATCTTCTCAGTTATTGAAGATATCAGCACAGTAACCAACTAAAAGTTTTTGGTGGTTCTCATCACCAGTGACAGCTACACCAATGAAGAGACCAAGAAAAGAATAAGCTTGAACAAACCACCAAAGGCAAATTTGACAAAAATCATAACACATTTGGAAGTTTCAACCAACACAAAGGTAAACTACTGTAAACAACAATCTTTCCAACAGTGCTGTGTGGGTGCAAAGGAAAGCAGATAAAAAAGACATGATTTCATGGACAGTAAGAAGGATAAATGCATCATGACTAACAAAATTATGCCCAAGTACTCTCTGGAAACTTTGGCCAAAATCAGCAAATTTAAATATTTTGGTCATATAATGCACAGGCTTGATTCCTTGAAAAATGAATGAAGTTAGGCCTGAGAGATGGCAGTCGAAAATAAGGAAGTCAGTGTAAAAGATGATCAGCAGAAATATGAGAAACATGATGAACTGGCGCAACATCTTAAATGCCGTGCAGAAGGAAACTAAGGGACCTGATTCATATGGCCATGAAAAATAGGAAATGTCAGAACGAATAAGTGGTAGCAAGACCCAGTACATTTGCTAACAAAATCCAATAGGACCACCAGGGGTTACTTGTGACCTAAAGGCACTAATAATAATAATAATAATAATAATAAACAGGTTTCCTAACACTGGAATCTACATTTCTCCATCACACAGAAAAATGTAATTATAATCAACAAATTGACATTACTCCATTTAGAGGATAGAATTTAGTATCATGTACAAGGGTTGGGCAAATATGAATTATAATTCGTAAACAGAAAAAAAAACATAGATTTATTCTCCGAAACTGAAATTGTTGCTTTTCAGCATAATCTTTCTGGTTTGCAAAAACACCTGCGCCAGCGGTCCGGAAGCTTGCGGATGCCCGCTCAGGAAGAACTCTTTTGGTTTCCAAAGCAGCCACTCCTGAACAGCCTGTATCACTTCCTCATAATTGCGAAACCTTTTTCCGCCCAGATGCTTCTTTAGGGGGCCAAAGAGGTGATAGTCTGAGGAAGCAAGGTCCGGACTATACGGAGGATGTGATAGAACTTTCCATTTCAGTTTCTGAATGGTGTCCATGGTGCGAGCAGCCATGTGTTGACGGGTGTTATCCTGGAGAAATAACACTGACGTTTGCACCCTCTTTCTCTTGTTCCTGGTGGCTGCCTTTACTAGGCCTTCGAGAAGGGCCGAATAATATTCAGCATTTATTGTGCGACAATCTGTGAGGAAATCCACTTATAGTACACCTTTAGAGTCCCAGAAGATGGTGGCAATAACCTTCCCAGCACAGAACGTTGTTTTCGCTTTTTTTGGGTTTCGGAGATTCTGGGTGACGACACTGCATTGAAGAACGTTTGCTCTCGGGCGTGAAGTAATGCACCCACGTCTCGTCCGTTGTCACGATACAATCCAAAAAAGTCCCCTTTGTTCTCGTAACGCGAAAACAATAATTGCGCCACTTGCAACCGTGTTCTCTTGTGTTCTTCCGTCAATAAAAGCGGGATCCATCGAGCGCACACTTTCGAGTACTAAAGGTGTTGTTTGATGATTGTTTTCAAACTACCATCACTGATGTGCAGTATTCCAGACAACTCGCGGACAGTTATTCGTCTGTTCTCCCGAATGAGTGTTTCGACGCTGTCTCTCGGCCGACGCTCATGAGGTTCATTCTCCACCGGTTCCCTTTTTTTTAAACGCACTGCTCCACTTATAGACAAAAACATTTGATACTGTCTTCTCACCATACTGCTTCTTCAATCTTGAACAGATTTCCGACTGTTTACAACCTTCTTTCGTCAGGAATTTGATTATAATGCGCGGTTCCACGATAACGTGCAACTTCGCTTTGCTCATCTTCCTCACAACTGAAAAAAATGCGCAGTAGCAAACACCAGGTTGGCGAATGACCTTGAAACAGTACTGCCACCTTACACATATTACTATTTCCAACGGACCGCGCTGCATTTTTGAATTGCGAACAAATTATAATTCACAATTTCCCGCCCCTCATAATATTCATTAGTGCTAACACATAGTAAGTTGATACTCAGATAAGTATACAGCAGTGATGGCGTCAGTGGTACACACTTCAAACTTACATAGCCATTATTTCAGCTACAATGCACCAAAGAGGGAAATTCAAAATACACATGACAAAAGAAATTAATTTTAAAATCTGTGCCCAAAGTAGGAACAGAATATACAGTCAAGGTTTTAAAATAGCATGATCAAACAAATTACATTAAACAACCACTAGGCGTTACATAAAGTAAGCCTCTAGAAACTTGCCTTTCCTCACTCAGGATGGAAATAGGTTCAATTTCTGGAATGCTCTTTGAGGTTTTGTACTTTCAAAACATTATATTGGGTAAAATTCATAAGATACTTAGCCATAAACCCTACCAATTTCTACATCTTACCTTCTTAATATGGGCGATATCAGTTGAACGACTACATCTGTAAGACAGTTTCTTCCGCAGTATCATATCTATAACCAAATTTTTCCACTTTTCACACACTTTTGCAATTATGAATAAGTCCTCTAGTCCAAAATGTGAATAGATTTCCTCTAGAATTTCGTTGGGTAGGTCATTTAATGACGTCGCTTTACTGGCCATTTCGGATTGTTTGGAACACAACCCTTCTCTTCTGATATCGGAGCAATATTGTTGCAATGTGCACCTGAATACATACACGTTCAAAAATATTTAAGCACAGGTAGAAACATCATGCAATCATT
>JGI20163J15578_10000593_pt1 | contig 14989 bp, 9 predicted proteins | sample TergutCu122P1_FD_15578 | JGI IMG/M metagenome (IMG submission 15578)
CTTTTTTTTGGTTTTCCATAGTTCTAACCCTCCAGCCTACCGCCGGTGGCGATAAGCATGATATTTTCTTCCGTCATCTCTTCACGGGAGAATTCTTGTCTGACTTCTCCTTCAAACATAACGTATACGCGGTCACATGTCCTTTGAAGTTCAGGCACCTCATTTGACAGCAGAATAAAAGAGTATCCTTGCTCGGCCAAAGAGATAATCAGTCGGTAAATTTCCATTTTCGCACCGACATCCACCCCTTGTGTCGGGTTGTCCAAAATGACCACATCGGGATTCGTACACAACGCTTTGCCCAGCACCACTTTTTGCTGATTCCCGCCGGACAAAGATGTTATTAAATTGTTTATATTACTGACTCTGATGTCCAATTTCTCGACATACTCGTTCGTAGTCGAATCACGCAATTTCCCTTTTATAACACCAAATTTTGAAATCTTTTGCATTATTGGTAAAACTAAATTTTCTTTTATGATCAAATCTCTTATAATGCCGTTTTCTTTTCTGTTTTTGGGCACATACGCGATTTTGTTTTTCACGGCAGTGCTGGTGCTGCGCATTTTGATTTCTTTTCCTTCAACGAGAACTTTTCCTTCATACGGGAAGTTTGCGCCATAGACAGAGGCAAAAAGTTCGGTGCGACCATCCCCAAGCAGCCCTGTGACACCCAGCACTTCACCTTTATGCAATTTCATGTTGACGGATTTATATTCCCTCTCCCTCGACATGCCTTCAATTTCCAGTATGACTTCTCCCAATTCTCTCGGGCGATATATGCCCTCTGTTTGCACTTCCAGCCCAACCATGTGCGTACTTAAATCTTTCTCCGTTGTGCCTTCTTCAATTTTGCCTGTCGCGACTACCTCGCCATCACGCAAAATAGTGTATTCATCGCAAATTGCTATAACTTCATTAAGTTTATGTGAAATAAATATAAGGCATATCCCTTGATTTCGCAAGGTTCTCATAACTTCAAAAATAAGTTCTGTTTCCACGTCTGTGAGTGATGATGTCGGTTCATCCATAATGATAATCTGAGCGTCCTTGAGCATGGCACGCGCGATTTCCGTTATTTGCTTATAGGATGGACTCAACTCTGAAACCATTGTGTTCGGGCTAATGTTCACTCCCATACGGGAAAGCACTTCCTGGGTGCGCCTTGACATGGTTTTTTTGTCTAAAAAAGGTCCTTTTTTTATCTCGCTTCCGAGATAGAGATTTTCATAAATCCTTAAATCGTTAACCAAAGAGAGTTCTTGATGTATAAAAGCAATGTTTTCGTTGATTATCTTAACGTCACGCGAGTAATCCACTTCCGTCTCGCCGACGAAAACTGTTCCATCGTCTTTTGTTACGACATTGCCTAAAATATTCATCAAAGTAGATTTGCCTGCTCCGTTTTCGCCTAGCAGAGCGTGGATACTGCCTTTCGAAGCGCTGAAATCTACCTCTTTGAGTACATAGTTGGCACCGAAGGATTTTTTTATACCTTCCATTCTTACTGCAAGATCCATGCGGTTCACTCCTCTATGACGGCATTTTCCCGCTCCTAAGTCTGACCACGGAGCGGGAATGACGCCAATGATATGTTAGTCTGCTTTACGGCTTACCATGGTGAGCCCGGCGCAAACCAGTCTTGAACATTGTCTCTTGTTACTATTGTCGGCGGAATGATTGTGAGGGCTGGGAATTCTCTGCGGCCGCGAAGCCACTCGACAGCAAGATCCATTGTGTCTTGAATCATTGTTGGTGAGAATGTTGCTGTGAACAGGAAGATGTCTTCTTCATCTGCGATTTCGCGGAAGTAAATTTGTGAACCACCGGAACCGTTTATAAATCTGACATCTGTACGACCTGCTTCGCGCACAGCTTGAAGAGCTCCGAGTGAGAGGCTGTCGTCAATAGTGAAGATAGCATCAATATGCGGATGTGCTGTGAGTAAGTCTGTTGTGACTGTCAGCGCTTCTTCGATTGAGATTGCTGTTGTTGTAAGTTCTACAAGTTCGATACCGGGATAGTTAGCGATAACATCACGGAAAGAGTTGTGGCGCTCATAGTTTGTTGAACCAACGGCAGGCACGGAAATTGTAGCTACAATGCCTTCACCGCCGAGACCATCAGCGATAACTCTGCCGGATTCTCCGCCAATCATCAGGTTGGAGCCAAGAAGACGTGAATTGAAGTCTACGTTTACGTTGCGGTTAAATACAAACAACGGAATGTTTGCGTCTACAACGCGTTGTGCCGCAAAGTCCAGCTCATCGGAGTGGGGGAACAGGACGATAACATCAACGTTTTGTGAAATGAGTTCATCCAGTTGAGCTGCTTGCTCAGCTATGTTTTCCGAGACTAACAGTCTGAATCCGCCGAGACCTTCGGCTAGAAGTTCTCGCCCTCTTTGCTCTGCAAAGAATATAACGGCGGCAATCCAACCATGTGCTGCTGCAGGCATTACTACAACAATTTCTGATTCCGCAAATACGTCTGCAGGTTCTTCCGGTGCCGCCGGTGCGGGTGCCGGTGCGGGTTCTGCCGGTGCGCAAGCTGCTACTAATGCAAGCACCATCATTAAGGATACGAGCAGGGATACGATACGCAGGTTCTTTTTCTTTAACATTTCATTTCCTCCAAGATTATTTTATTGTTTTTCTTGCCTATACACTAGTGTTCCGTTTATTTAATAACCGGGCGAAAATAGGCGGCACGAGATTGGTCTAGTTATTTGGTAAATGGAACACTAGTGATTATATTAACTTTTCTAACCGATGTCAACACATTCACATGTGAAAATAAAGCGCATGAGGTGACTTTGGTGTTTTCACCAATAATCACTTGCGTTTTTTGTCATTTGTCACTATTTACTTTGCCAAACACTCAAAGTATAATCGAAATGATGGCAAACGATAACAATGCGTAAATCAATGCGCAAATCAATGAAAAATGATGAAAGCGGAGTGTAAAATCAAAAGTTGTAGAGCTTTGAGATAACGAAATTGCGGAAAGGAGAACCGACTATGCCTAATCAAGCAACAATGCTCATGGCTGTTGATGTAGGTACCAGCTTTATCAAGACATTTGTTTATGACCTGACAGGAGCCTGTGTAGCCAGTGCGGTTTCGCCAGTGAAGGACGAACGACCCGCTTCCGGCATTTTTATCCAAAGGGGCGAAGAGATTTTCGAATCGGTTGTATCCGCAATGCGTCAAGTTTGTGAGGCGCTTGGTGAAAAAGCCTCCTCTATTGAAGCAATTATCTTTACCGGACAGATGGCGGGTTTCATGGGTGTCGATAAAGAATGGAATGACATCACCACTTGGTCTTGTTCGCTAGACACAAGGTACATACCCTATGCGGATAGACAAATCGCTGAGTACAAACAAACTTTCAGGCGGCTCAGTGGAACAGGAGCACCGCAAATGGCGCCCAAGTACGAATGGTTTAAAAATGATTTCCCGGATCTTAGTAAAAAAATATCGAAGTATCTTATGATTAGCGGTTATGTGCTTGGACGTCTCGGCGAACTCCCAATAGAAGATGCCGTTGTGGATGTTACATTCAGCACATGGACGGGACTTGCGGATATTGCCAAGAGAGAATGGTCTGATGAAATTTGTCAGCTTGTTGGATTAAACCGAGATTTACTGCCCAGAATAGTAGATTCAAACAGCATTTGTTCGTATTTATCAAAGCGAATGGCAGACATAATCGGCCTCAAAGCCGGAATCCCTTTAGTTTCGGGAGCAGGAGATAAAGTCGCGGGTTGCATAGGCTCGGCTGTGCTTGAACCGGGAGATGCAAACCTTGAAGCGAGTTCATATGGGGCAATCCATGTATGCGCGGATGATTTTCGCCCTGATGAATCTTATGATTGTTTGCCTTCCCCAATTCCGGGCAGATTTTATCTTACAAAGTATATTGCCGGCTCCGGTATCACGCTGGATTGGTTTCTCGACAACTTTATTCTCAAGGATAACGAGTCGGTTGAAAGCGCATTTGAAAGATTGGATCGGGATATTTTAAATGTCCCCACCGGATGCAATGATTTAATGGCAATAGGTCTGCTTGCCGGCAATGCGTTCCCATTGGACGGTTCTTACCGAGGCATGTGGATGGGCTTCGACTGGAGTCACAAACCCGAGCACTTCTACCGGGCATTGTTGGAGAGTTACTCATATGAGTTTTCTATAACATTTGACCGGATCAAATCAAATTATCCAAACCTTAATATACAATCGGTTAACACTCTCGGCGGTGGGGCAAAATCATCCGGATGGATGCAAATATGCGCAGACGTTTCGGGAATGAAGCATTTGGCTTTAAGCCGCAGCTATGCCGCTCCATGGGGCGCGGCGATCTTGGCAGGTAATGCGATTGGAGTCTTCCCGGACATGAAAGAAACAGCAAAGAATGCTGTTACGAGTACGCATGAGTATATTCCGCAAGAATCTGCATTTCTTGCTTATCAGAAACGCAAGAATCTGTATATAGAGTTTCTTACCGAATTGAAAATCTATTACAAGAGACTTGCGAGTGTTGGGTCGTGGTAATAGTTCGAAATATGGAGGAACGCTTGTGAAAAAAGTTGGTATTTGCGTGATTGGTTCCGGCAGAGCCGGGATGATACACGCTGGTAATTTCGTAAAAAATGTCCCAAATGCCCGCCTTGTCGCTATGGTAGACCCTGTGGAGCAAGTCGCCAAGAACGCCTGTGCGGACTTGGGTATTGACACATACTATACCGACTATCGGCAAGCACTGGAAGATAAGCATGTTAACGCCGTGGTTATCGTTACACCGACGAAATTTCACAAAGATATTTGTGTAGACGCAGCGGTAGCCGGAAAACATATCTTATGCGAGAAACCTATGGCGATGACGGTTGACGAGTGCCGGGTGATGAATTTTGCCGCAAAAAAAGCCAATGCCATTTTGCAAATCGGTTTCATGCGTCGATTTGATGCCGGCTTTATACAGGCAAAAGAAATTGTCAAGAGCGGTGCTATAGGCGATGTGGTAATGGTGCGTTCCAACACACGCGGTCCGAGTATCCCTAAACCATGGATGTATGATATATCTAAATCAAACGGACCGCTGGCGGAAGTCAACAGCCATGACATAGATACACTGCGTTGGTTTACTGAGAGTGAGTTTGATACAATTTACGCGCTCGGAGGTAACTATCGTTGCCCGGACGCAAGAGAACAATTCCCCGATTTTTATGATAATGTTATTGTCTCTGCAAGTTTCTGCAATGGTATGCAGGGCATGATTGACGGGGCTCAAGGTGTCGGATATGCTTACGATTCCCGGGTTGAGGTGCTTGGCACAAAAGGTTGTGTTTTCATCGGCAGATTAAACGACAAGGCAGTCCTTACCTGCACTGCGGATAACAAACACGGCAGCTATCCCCTTGTGTCAAGTTGGACTGAATTGTTTAAGGAAGCCTATCTTACCGAAGATATTGCCTTTGTTGACAGTATCGTAACCGGAACCCCTCCAAAGGCGTCCGGACTTGACGGCGAAGCGGCTGTCAAAGTTGTTGCTGCGGGGAATCTTTCGATAAAAGAAAAACGAATCGTTAAATTAGATGAAATATAGGCAGGACGTTTAGATGAGCATGTTGGCTGCGAGATTATACGGCAAAAATAATATGAGAGTTGAAAATATACCAATTCCGGAAATCAACGAAGATGAGATATTGCTGCGTGTAGGCGCCGCAACGATTTGCGGAACAGATGTGCGTATGTATCTCAACAGCGCAGACGGTGTTGATGAAAATAACCCGCTCGTACTCTGCCATGAGTTTGCGGGTGTTATAGAAGAAGTTGGGGCGCTTGTTGACATCTTTAAGGTTGGGCAACGTGTTGCAGTCGCTCCCAATATTGGCTGCGGGTTGTGTGATTTTTGTGTTTCAGGCATTAGTCATCACTGTGCGAAGTTTAAAGCCTTAGGTGTACATATTGACGGCGGTTTTGCCGAATTTGTCAGAATCCCCGCAAGAGCGATACAGCTTGGAAATGTAACCCCGATTGCGGACAACATAAGTTTTATAGCCGCTGCAACAAACGAAGCGCTTTCTTGCGCTTATAGCGCTTTTGAACGATATCAAGTTCACCCGGGAGACTCTGTTGTTATTATCGGCGCGGGCGCAATAGGGCTCATGCACGCTCAACTGGCAAAAATGGCGGGCGCAGCCAAAATAATTCTTAACGACCTGTCTGAATCACGATTAGCCGAATGTTTGGCTCTTGCCCCGTATGTTATAACTGTCAAAGAAGATTTACTCAATCGCGTCATAGCTGAAACCGACGGGAAAGGCGCGAATGTAGTAATTACAGCTTGCAGCGCGGCGGCAGCTCAACGTGATTCGTTTAAACTTGCCGCATTTGATGGCAGGGTGAATTTTTTCGGTGGATTGCCTAAAAGTAACAGTATTGTAGAACTTGACACAAATATAATCCACTACAAACAGCTTACAGTTACCGGAACAACCCGCTCGTCACACGCACATTATCGCAAAACGCTTGACCTTATCGCCTCCGGTCTGGTGGATGTAGACTCTCATGCAATCCACAGATATCCTCTTGCAGATATACAAAAAGCTTTTGAAAATGCCATAGCGGCAGTTGGGTTGAGGCATGTGATAACATTCTAAGAGGATTTGATAACCGCAATTAGTGCTATCGGAAGAGTAGATGTACCGGGTAGTGTAATAATATCTACGGAAAATCCCGGCTGGGAATAATGCGGAATACATTACCCTGATTTATAAATGCCCAAACCTCACCGTGACTTATCATAGGCTCAAAATCAAACATGAGCCACCATTCCAGAAACTCGTTTCCCTCCTCATGAACGGGGATAACATCTCTTAGCATATTTTCAAACTCGTTTGGTTCCAAAGCCATAAGAAACACACCCGCAACTGACAGCACACCTAACGCGGTAGCCTCATCCATCCCTCGCATACGAAAGAAACCGTACATAAAAGCGTCCGTATCCCTGTCTGCAAAAAGGATTGCATCCATACCGGGTCTATTGAAGATATAAGAAATATTGTTGTCACCTTCATAGAGTGGTATGTCTAGCATTTCCGCATCCTGTTTGTCAAATTCAAAGCCTTCTTCAAACTCTAAAACGGTGTTGACGATATGCAATAAGTCATCTATCAGCATAGTGTTTGGCAGACTCGCCTCCGTGGGTATTTCTGCCGGTTCTCGCGAACCTTCATTCCTGCCGCACGACACAAACACCATCATTGACATAAATAGTGCCAATACAACCATCACATTCACTATCTTTTTCATATGTTACCCCTCAATGATTCCTCAGAACTTTCTGAATCTCCGCTGACAAATCAATCCATGTCATTTCAGCAGACTTTTTAAGCTCTTAAGACGCTGTTCCGGCAAAGTATGCCGGAACAGCGTTTTTTGTATCCTTAAATCTAATCTTCCGCGTCAGCGGTGAAGTTATTTAAGGGTTGCGTGATTTGTGTAACACTCGTCAGGTCCCTATCTCCAAGCCGCAATAGCGCGTGTCATGTCTTGCGGAGTGGAGTTCGGACGCTCCAGAATCGTCCAATCCAAATGCGGAAGGATACGCTGCCATATTACAAACCTTCCACACTCCGAACGATCAAAGTCTGTCGAATGCGTCGCTTCTTTCAGGTACAAGAAGTACCATGCATTTGCGTTCGCGTTGTCAGGCCACGTCCTGATTGTGCCGGTTGCTCCGAGCTTACCTGCCTCGTTCTCAAGGATTCTGTTAAGCATACGGTTTACACCTGCAGCTACTTCTGCTCGAGTCATATTGTCGTTTGGACGGAACATGCCGTTGCCGTCCCCGCGCATCCAGCCAAGAGCGACCAAAACGTCGATGTAATCTTCTGCCCAGTGACCGCTTACATCCTCAAAGTCTAAGTCTTCAACATCTATCTCTGAACTGTCAACAAATCGTGATGCCAGAGCCACGAACTCGCCGCGGGTGATTGGTGCATCCGGGCGGAATGTACCGTCCGGTCGACCTTGAAGCAGACCTATTTCTGCCAGTGTCGAGATTGCATTGTTATGCCAGTTGGTCAGGACTACATCGCTGAATGGATTTGTCTGACTCCAATTTTCTGTGCGGAAATCGTCGCAAAGTAGACGGAAGAAGATTGTCGCCACTTCGGCGCGAGTGATTGTCTGACTCGGACGAACTGTACCGTCCACAAATCCAATCAGGTATGCATGATGAATATCAGTCATCGGAATTATCATCGGCGGCGGATCCACAGGTTGCTGTTGCCCCGGCGGCTGTTGTCCCGGCAGCTGTTGTCCCGGTGGATCAGGCGGTCTTGGCGTTTCCATCGCCCACGCTCCGCGCGCAGCTAAATGCTCGGCATCAGCCGGCTGCGGACCGTTAGCCGTGTTGACAAGATAGAACCCGTACCGGTCAGCGGAAGTGCCTACCGCTCGCACAACAAAGACATAATCACCGCCCGGCGTCAATCCCGTGAACGTATGAGACATCCCCGTTGCATTCACCCACGCGGGATCATTGGGATGATCAGTCGGCAGAACTCCCGGCACGGCGGGTATTGCCGAACCGGCGGCTACAGCCGGCGGGGCTTGAGTTGCCAGCGTATGCGGTATCACGCCGCCCTGATTCAGAACACCGGCTGCAGAACCGCCTGTTTTGGATACTTGGTAGACCGCCGCTGTGCCACGCCCCGGAGCAGACCATGTCAGCGTAGCGGAAGTTCCGTCAGCGCTGCGGACAACCGTAAATTGCAGCGGAGCGCTGGCGGCAGGCGCACAGCGACCGTGCGTTGTCTGCGTTGCGCCGGTGATCAGCCGTGTCTGGAACGACTGCGGACCGTACCAGTTGTTTACTGCACGGAAATTAAGTCCCGTTTGCGGATCACCTGCGATAACCGGGAGTATTTGATATACGCTCTGCATCGGAGCTCCTGCGGCGAGACGATTCGCTATGTTTTGCCGGAATGCTTCCATAGAGGTTATATTATTATACCTAATCGCCATTTCCGCTCCGGCTCTGACAACAGAGGAAATCTGGACGCCGCCGGCATTCATAGGTCCGGCGGCTAACCCGCCTCTGACGCTATTAAGTACGCCGTCGACAGTCCAAGCCATCATCCAGCCGCCGGTGCCGGTCGTTATCGAGCCAGCTTCAAAGCCAAGCAACGTTACGGTGCTTTGATTATCGCCAAAGCCCATCAATGTTTGCGTGTTTCTCCATCTTGTACCATCCGGATTTATCGGCAGTAAACGTTCTTCGGCGCCAAGAACCGTCAACGCGTGGTCATTGATTCGCCCTATCCGTGCGGTACCGTCCGTCTCCCCTGTTCTGTTCTGTCCGATATTGCGGATGCTGAGGCGAATCGAGCGTCCGATTAGGTTAGATGCTTCGTTTCCGGCAGCGTGCATACCCCATTGACCTGATATGCCAAGTTCGTCAACTATCGGTCCCGCTACCAGAACAAGCATTGCGTAGTTATCGCTTGATAGCAGGGAGTGATACAATAAGTTGCCGTCTTCCCAGTTACTAGAGAAAGCTTCCATCGCTGCCAGTATAACGGGGAAGTATTCGGGTCGCGCCCCTGCCATGACAGAGTTTATCGCAACCTTTTCTACGGTGATAATGCCGCCTCTAGGCATGACTTTGCCGAGAATTTCATTGGGCTGACGCGTCGTTGCCGCAAGCATTTCAGTCACAAGATCCTGTAGCGGTGGGATAAGGGGAAGCCCATCGCCAAAGCCCAAATCCATTGCCATTGTGTTAAAGTTTCGAGCCGCGATAGCTTCGGTCGCCCCTGTTACCGTGAGTGTTCTTGCCGCAGGGTTGGGAGCGTTTGCAGCCCATCCTGCGAGTTGTCGCGTCGTTATTGCGGGAGGATTTATTTCCGCAGTCGTCAGCGGACTTGTCAAAGCGTCTACAACAGCGTCAAAAGTAGCTTTAAAGCGGCCGTCATTTCTCAAAAAGTCTGCATTGGATGCAGCCGTCATACGGATAAAGCCTTGGCTATACAGCGTTGCGTCTATGACGGCGCTGCGCAGACCGGTAAAACCGTTGTCCATTGCACCTACTTCAAGAGCTCTTTGATAGTTCGGATGAACCAGTACTACAACGGGCGTACCCTGCTGCTCAATCATACGCGCGTGGTATGCCGCCCACCATGCACTGAACGCACAGTCGGCAACTCCAAGCACAACAGCGTCATACAATTGAGCAAAATTGTTGTAAAACGCCAAAGGTTTAGCACCAATTGAGCTTCCGATATCAAAAAGGGTTGCTTCAATTGTGCTGCTGTATATATCTTCCAGCATCTCCCCAATAGCCCGGACGGCGTGAGGATTCTGAGGCTGCGCGTAATACACAAGCGCGATTCTCGAATTTTCAAGTGTCGCGGGACGCGGCGCCAAAGGTCGATTAGTCACCGGTTGAATCTGACCAAGAGGGTTTAAAACCGTCCATGTTGTTTCAGCCGAAACAGTAAACGGCACAATTCCTATTAGCATAGTGAGTGTCAGGAGCCACACTAATGCTTTTGAAAATTTTCTTTTATTCATTTTGGTAATTCTCCTTTTCTCACTTTATTAACCGTTTCCGTTTGCGTACGGGACATTACCATTGCCATTGCCGTTACCATTACCATTGCCGTTACCATTACCATTGCCGTTACCATTACCATTGCCGTTGGTATAACCGTTGTCATATTGGTCTTCCAATGCTTCGTACTCCGCCTCAACAAGGTTTTCCTCTATCGGAGCCGGCACTGCTGTCTGATGCCTCAACGGTGTTCCCCACCATACGGTGCTCAGATCACGCGCGTCAAACCATTCTGACCATGTTGCCTGCATTGTATGACCCGCGCCGTTACCGGTAATCGGTGTTGTCACAGCTCTTGCCATATGCCTGGTTGCGCCTCCGTCACGACCGGTATTATAAGGATCAACGCCGTTATTCGCGTCTGCCCAAGGTCCGCGTCCGCTGGAACGGATTGTCACATCGGGCAGGAAGTAAGCAAACTGACGGCGACCGTTTTGCCGGTGACCGGCGTTTGCGCCTCCGCCTATCGCCTGACCGGCATGGTGGTTTCCTTGACCGGTGAGTCCTTCAATAGCGTCAAACTCCATGGCGTTGCGCAGATTGTTTATCGCCCGAACTCTGATATAAGTCTGTATGCCTTCCGGGAGATTTTCAAACGTAAAGGATCTTGCTGTGGCTGGAACCGCGTAGATACGGTCCGCGCCGCTTGTTTGCATTCCTCTTGCCGAACTGTTCCAGAGATTTACTTCTCTTGTGGACGGTGCATCACCAACCGGGGCGTTACCGGCGCGCGCCGCCTGTGTCGTTTCTCCCATAATCGGAACAAAGTCGTGATTGCTCCAATAGCCTGAGATATATGGAGAACCGAAGTTCATATGTGACGCAATATTCGGGTTAAACGGAACGCCTACGTTAACGCCGTAGCCGGTTGCGGGTAAGAAATCTGACGGCATTGTGGGGGCGTTTGTCAGCGTATAAAACTTGTAGTCGGTTCCGTGCGACATTGCTACATGATATCCAATTATCGTGGCATTACCGTCACAGAGCGGAGCGTCCCACGTTACCGTGGCGTTAACTCTGCCCGGGAGAGAACCCGGTGTGAATTCCACTTGGACATTCCGCGGAGCAGAAGGCAGCCAAGCGCCGCCCGTTGCGCGAATGACTGATGGATTAACCGGAGCTATCGGATTACGTACACCAATCTGGTCACCGGTGACACCTTCGTGCCATACCTGTGTTCCGGCGCCTATACCGCCCGGCGCAGCCAGACTCGGCTGTGCGAGATAAGCTACACGACCATGTTCTGTCAATGTTGCGCCGTTGACAAGGTTAATCTGATGTGTCATGCGGAAGTAGAACGTCTGTCCACCTATTGTTCTGGTTGGCGTGAGTTCATTTCCAGCCACTATCGGATGGTATCTGACATTCCTTGCATCCGGCGGAGCGGGGTTGCCGGGCACGCTCGGCATCATCATCGCACCGGCGAAATCGTCGAACCCGTACATACTGTCTATCCCAATACTCGTCCAAGGCAGAACAAAAGGCGGCGCTCCCGGATTTACAACAGTACCTCTGCCGAATCGCAGAACGTCCTTAGAAAATACACCATACTCAGTGTAAAGTTCCATCGCTGTGGTCGGTGAAATCTTTACAATGTCCGGCGATCGCGGGTCACCGGCGGTGATGCCGCCCAGTGCTGATGCCAAGAATGCCGGACCACCCGTGCCGAACGCTGCGCTCATGCTTATTCCGCGCAGGAATATAACAGTCTCATCGGGATGGAAGCCCATGTCAACATGGAACGGTGCCCACATCGAGCGCGGATTATCTCTGGTTATATTACGCGGATTCCAGCCTTCCATGCCATAATCGCTTTCCCAGCGCGCCTGATCCCAGTTTGGCAGTGCGTCAATATCTTCGGCCATCATTATCATTATGTGGTCATTGATGCGTCCGCGTGTCGCATGGTCGTCCATTTCGCGGCTCATTTGACCCTTGTTGCGGTAGATAAATCTGATGGCTCTGCCGATTACGGCGTTGACGTCGTTTCCGTCGCCACCGGCAGGTGACCTCACGGCTTCCGTGGAGATGCCAAGTTCTTGAACCAGCGGACCGCTTATCAGGATATCCATAGTAGTGTTAGAACCTGTGGACATGGCGTGCTGCCACTTTTTGTCCAAATCCCAGCTTGTTCCGAACATTTCCGAAACGGCCATAATAATCGGGAAATGTTCCGGTTGCGCGCCCGCTATAACGGCGTTAACGGCAGTTCTTTCAACGGTAATCGCGCCGCCTTGCAACTTGAACCAGCCCATCACTTCGTCCGGTGCGTTGTTGCGCTCAAGTCTGCCTTGGGCATCACGAACCGGCACCCCCATCGCGTCTGTAACAAGCAGGCGTCTGCCGCGTTCATGACCGTTTAGCATCTCGTTTACAAGATCACGGCACGGCGGAACCAGTGGCAGCCCATCGCCGAACTCTCCGAAGAAGCCGATACCGTCATTGGTACCCGTGCCGGCTCGACGCAGATTGCCTTCAGCGCCTACTCCCGGACGCTCGGTTCTGTTGCTGCCCCACCAGCTCGGACGGACACTGTCGTTAATGTACACATGCCCGTGGCTGCCGAAGCGAACCTCGGGGTTATGCATAGCCGCTATGTTAAACAACTGTGTCGCGTGGGCAAGATTTCTCGCGTAAATTACGATAGTCTCAGTGGGGTCAAAGCCCATATTTGCGTCATGATAAGAGCTCGGCTGCGGATTATACTCGTGGGGCTGCAACGGGGCTGAAAGCCCGTAGAGCGTCTGCTCAAACCCTGAGTAGTTGAGTGCGTTCATAAATCTCATGCGCTCTTCGTCCGGCCATCCAAGCGGATTTGTGTTGCTTTGGGTGCCGGAAACGTTCATGACATATTCTTTGATAAACTCCATAGTATGCTGAACCCGGTTTTCAAAGTTGGCGGTAAAACCAATAAGACCGGGCGCTCTCATATGAGCGGCATATGCCAAAGCCGCTGTCGCCTGGTCAAGAATAACCCGACGCATGTTTGAAATGCCTACTGATCTTGCCGCCTGGATTTGAATATAGCTGAACATTGTATAAGTGAGAAACACACCGGGGATACCGCGGGATTCAACTTGTCTAAGATGGGTGGAACTCCACCACGAACAGCAGTTTCAATCCCCGGTCGCCATAATCATGGCGTCTGCCCTGTCAGCCCATTGGTCATACACATGGTCGGCTCTAGGGTTCCAGGGGAATCCGATATGCGGGATGAAGTGGTAATACGGTCTGCCGAAGTAATACATTGTATCAAAGCCTACATTCATACCATCTGTTCCGGCGCGGTTGGGGACGCCCTCTCCGAAAGTTTCCTCGGTGATCTGAGTGGTCATACCAACGTCAAAATGTATGCCCGGTACATGGTGTGAAAATCTCGGCGGGTTATACACAAGCCGCACTCTCAAACCTTCCGGGATATCAGTGCGCGCGGGATTTCTGGAAGCTTCTTCCCAGTATCCGCGCAGCATTTCACCAAGAGCCATGGCCATATCGCCGTCCAAAGATTTGCGGTACGCAGCAATACCAAGGCGCAGTTCACGGCTCGCCGGCACGTAAACTATGTATACCTCGGTCACCTCTGCGTTTGGTCCCAATTGCACAAAACCGCGCCTGAGCTCGGCACCATCCGGAAGGGCGCCAAAGCCCGGCACGGTCGTCGGAGCAATTGGTTCGTTGTTTACATACGTGACATCACCATCGGGAACCGTGACAAAGTCGCCCTGTCTGGCTGCATCTGCAGTACCGTGGGTGAGCCTTGTCATGCTCCCTTCGGGAAGATGTCCGGCATTGCCTGCCAGAATTTCCCTTACGCCTTCACGGCTTGCCAGCGGGATATCTTGCCGGGGTACAAGCGGCCCCAGCGGGTTCAGAAATTCAAATCTCTGTAGCGGCTGCGCCAACGACATGATTGGGATCGCCCCGGTCAACATCACAAGCACCAACAACAAGGCAAGCAGATTTCTGAGTCTTCTTTTTGCACCATTTATTTGCACTAAATATTCCTCCTTTTAATTTTGTTTTTTCTGCGAGCGAAACATTACCATATCAAAAATTCCCGGACATTACCTCCTTTTTTCGTTATTTAATTCATGCATCTGCACATTTTTTTGATAATCGGAACTGATTTTAATTTGCTTAGTTTTTGCTATGCTAACATAATTCGCTCAATTTTTTGCTATTTTAACATAACGGACGCCTTGGGTAAAGATATTTTTTTGTTGTTTACAAAAAAGTTCAAAAGTGTTAAAATTTTTAATACCATAAATATAAATAGGAGGAATTTACAGAATGATGAAGGTTGGCATTGACAGTTATTGTTTCCATCGCTTTTTTGGGGAGGTATATCCCGGACAAGAACAACCTGAAA
>JGI20163J15578_10000595_pt1 | contig 14976 bp, 7 predicted proteins | sample TergutCu122P1_FD_15578 | JGI IMG/M metagenome (IMG submission 15578)
AAANATACGTTCTACAGATTTCTTTATAAAGATACGTTCTACAGATTTCTTTATAAAGATACGTTCAATCTCTTGAAAAACCATCAAAGTGCACGTATAATAAATCCAAATGGGATGAAGAGAAGCAAGCAGACCTTCTTCTCACCCTAATGAATGTGAAACCAGAAAATATATTAAGCGGAGGTATTTATGAACAAAAAGAAGAGAAATATTTTGCTTTCGGTAATCTTGTCCTTATCACTGGTTATTAGTGGCTTTTCGCCTGTATTGGCTACAGAGGACTACAATGGAGATTCAGGGGATATCGTTACTGAACAAGGCACGACAGAAGCTTATGAGGATGTTCTAGATGAAGATGCCTTAGAAGAAGATTTGGAGGAAGTTTTTCCTGAAGATGTTGCCCCAGAGGATGATATTGATGATGAAGAACCTTCAGAAATAGAAGAAGGTGAAGTAGTTGCCTCCAGAAGGCCAGTTGCACCTTTAGGGGAAGCGCCTCCTGCTTTAGCCGGTGACGGAGTGTATTCCCACAGGAACTGGTATCCTGACATCACCTATGAAGATTTATTAAATGCCAGACCGTCACCGATGGCCAGATTTGCTGCTGGTGAACCTCATCATTTTGATGCGGTAAGAAGTCTTGGTACCCCAGGGGTTCCTTCTTATGGGGTAATGTCAATTGAGAGTGTTTCTGTACTTTATGGAGGAGAATACCAAGCCCGTTATCGTGGCCAAGCAGGTCATGGTTACCCCGTTTATCAAGGGGACAGTGGCGATTGGTACACCACTTCAAGAACTGCTACTTTGATGGACGGTCGTGTGTTCACCATTCATACTCATATAAACGCAAGCGACCTTGCTGGGACAACTCCAGAGGATTTTTTAAATAGCCTTGAATATACATATGGAGGCTTAGCACTGGAGGAATGGTTAGGGGGGAACATGTTCAATAACCCTGACATCGACTTTATCCGCTGGGCTGGAGATGATTTAATCGCCCACGCTGATGGCTCCTTTACCTTGGAGAGTTTCATTGAATTCCGCTCTCCGTATCCACAGGCTCTTGCTACAGCCATTAATGTTCCTTTCCCAGGATATCGAGGAGTCAACCAAGTAGGCTTTGCCGCTGCCATGCGCCATGTGGTTGGTGTCTTTGATCTATCCATCCATTCTGGAAATTTACAACTGGGTAGCTTACCCATTAACTTAAACCTTTACGATGATTTTAGCCTATGGGGTCAAGTGGACTCTTGGGCTAGAGCTCTACAAGCTGAGGCTGGCGCCGCTCAGACCATTAACAATCGCCATGTGGATGTTACCACCTTAGGCCAAAGCCATGGTGGTCAAGAGATTTGGAACATTGTCATTGCAGAATCTGCTTCGGCAGTTAACGACTACTTTGAACACACTCGTCCTAGAATGACTGGTGAACTGGAAGACTTGTTGGCTCTACGAGACGAGATAGAGCGTGGTGTTCATCACCGTATCCCCATTTACTTCCATAACATTCACCCTGATGAAGTAACGGGAGTATGTGCTCAGTTGGTGATGGTAGAACAATTATTGCGTGGCGACTACCTTACCTTTGAGACGGTAACTGAGGATCAAACCTTTGGAATTACAACCAATCCAATTTGGGGTACTCCAACGCCTCATCCTGATGGATATGTCAGTGTGGCTAGAGGCCCACTTCAAAGTAGAGATGATACCACCACCGTAACCATCTCTGTTGAGGAGGCGTTGCATTATTTCATATTTATATTTGTACCCACCAACAACCCTGATGGACATAATGGGATGTTAAGAAGTAACTTGTATGGCTTCGACCTAAACCGTGATGCTTCTTATCAAACTCAGATTGAAAATGTGTTGGTAATTCAAGATGTACTGCGTTGGAATCCATTGGCCATGTTAGAGTTCCACGGTCATGTGGCTCACATGCTAATCGAGCCCACCACAGGACCTCACAACCCTAACTATGAGTACGACTTGCTTCATCCACCAATGTTAGAAGCTGCTCATATCATGGGTCGTGCCGCCATTAGTGGAGCTTACTATCGCTACTTAATTCCTGCGGAGCATATGACCGACGGTTGGGACGACGGTGGACCTATGTACATGCCTGTATTCTTGATGCACTTTGGAATCCTTGGCTTTACCCTTGAGATTCCACACACCAACCAAGACAGTTTAGATGCCAACATTGCTATGGGATGGGCCTTTGTTGACCATGCCATGGACAATTTTACAGATTTATTCTTGAACAAATTAGAGCACAATCGTCGTGGCATGACCAATGCGGATTATGCTCACTTAGTGGATCCATTCTTTAGAAATCCATTTACCACACCCCCTACACCTATCGGACGTCCTCGTCAGGAAGGGCAAAGTTTCTTCCCTGACTACTGGGTAATTCCTATGGATGCGTTCAATCAAAGAAACACCCTGGAAGCTTACAACATGCTAGAGAAGTTAGAGCGTCATGGGATTGATATAGAGCGTACCACCAGACGATTATTCTATAATGATTATGTGTTCCCTGCCGGAACTTATGTGGTGGATATGCGTCAAGCCAGAAGAGGTTATGTGAATACCATGCTGGAAGCTGGATATAATGCCTCCTTCTTCACCGCCATGTACGCAGAAATCACCATGAACTTCCCTGACCTTAGAGGATTTGATGCAGTATCCATGTGGGCGGAGGACTTTTTCCAGGGCCATACGGTACCAGTAAGTCAGCTGTCTGTACCTGAAACCGCCCTGCCCCTGTGGGACAGCCCATACGTAGTGGTAAGGAACAATAACCAGGATGCTATCAGGCTTGTGAATGAACTACTAGGTGATGGAGTAGCGGTATACATGCTTACTTCTTATGCCCAAGAAGGATTACATGGGGACTTTGTTGTAGCCCACTGGGCACTTACCCCTTCTCGTCTTGAAGGTCGATTTGTTGAGACCACTGCATTAGAGGAGATTCCAGCGGATGCCCAGCAGTTGGTGCAACCTCGTATTGCCCTTCTTACTGCTCCAAGACCCATTACCCAAGGACTGTTCTCTCCTGCACCATTTATTATGAGAGACTTAGGGTTTGATTATACTTGGGTAACTTCTAATGCAGCTCTAGAAGAGATGGTTCCAGGTGTGGACTTTAATATCATTGTGAGCCACAACCAAAACTATGCCAGCGCTTGGAGCATTTCTGATGAACATGGGATACCTGTGATCGCTGTTCAGAGTAACGCTGCCAACCATGCACTTCACAACTTGTTTGCAGATCGAGACGCCAGCATTGACATCATCACTGGTAGCCGAGAAGGAACCTTTAGTGCTTCCTACTCACCAACCAGTATGATTACTGCACACTATGGTAATGCCAATGCTGCTTACCTTATTGGCGCCAGTACCTTTGAGACCATCCCTACAGGCACTACCCCACTGATTCGTATTGCAGATGGAGCTTTTGAGGATGTGTTCTTAGGAGGTTGGTGGCAAGGTGAGCTCAACCAAGCCAACGTGCCTGGTCGCGTCACTGCCTTTACAGGTCTAACCAATGCAGATGTGCCTGCAACCATCTTTGGGTTTAACATCTTCAACCGTGCCCATCTTCAAGGGTATCACAACATGTTTGCTACTGCTGCATTTTTACATGTTGCAGAGATTGAAGAGCCTGGACGACCTTTTGCAACGGTATCCTCCTCTTTCGACATTAGTGACGGAAGAAGATTAGTTATTCTAGATTTTGTGGCCAGTGAAGTAGCAGGTTCAACCGCTACTCTTACCCAACAAATGTTTAAAATTACTGGCTCTCCAGCAGCACCTGTATTTAACCCTGCAACAAGTGCTGATGAGGGTTGGTTACCCTACACTGGTCCCATTACCATTCATCCTGAATTTGAGTTTATTCACTGGTTTGCCCAGAACAGCTACCATGTTACTGCTCAAGGAAGCATTAACCTTGGCGTTATTCCAGCACCACCTGTATCAGGAACAGCTGTAATTGACAACATGAATCCACGAATCGGAGATATTTTGACCGGTTCACTTGTGGATGGAGTTTATTCTGGTGACTTAATCTTCTACTGGATTGTAGGTTATGAGATTCTTCAAATCGGCTATGAGAACACCTTTGAAGTTCCACCAGAAGCCTTAGGTCAAATGGTTACATTGGCGATTTTTTCCACAGACCAAATGGATAGCTATGCTGTGGTGGATACAGAACCTGTTCTTAGAAAGGTTGGCCCAGAAGCACCTGCTGCACCTGTAGTGGTGGCTCGCGGGGTAAGCCATATTGTACTTGAGGCTCATTCCGGTCATGAATTTAGAGTGGGCGATGGACAATGGCAGGCGAGTTCAACTTTTACTGGCCTAGAGCCTGATACAGAGTACGTCTTCTATCAACGAATTGCCCAGACAGCGATTCAAGAAGCTTCAGAGGCAAGTGACTCTACAACTGCTAGAACTAGAGCGTTGCCACCTCCTCCTTGCTGCGATTACTATCCAGACTGTGATTGTGACGTGGTACCTTGCTGTGAGGATTATCCAGATTGTGACTGTGCCAAGGAACCTTGCTGTGAGGAGTATCCAGACTGTGATTGTGCCAACTTATGCCAGGACTGTGGCAAGTATCCATGTGAATGTCCTGAGGTAGATAAGACTGCCTTAGCAGCAGCAATCCAGCAAGCAGGAACAAGAGTACAAGCCAACTACACCGCTGCAAGTTGGGCAACCTTCGCTGCCACCTTAGAATTAGCAAGGGCAATTTACGCAGATGAGGACGCCACTCAAGCACAAGTCAACGGGGTTAGAAACCTATTGATTACTGCAATGAATGGACTGGTAAGGATTGTTCCTCCTGTACCTTGTGAGGAATGCGAAGAGTACCCATGTGAATGTGAAGAGGACAACCGCGGACCTGCGGGACCAGCTGGGCCAGCGGGACCACCTGGAGCACCTGGAACGCCTGGAGCACCTGGAGCAGATGGACGTCCAGTACCAAAGACTGGCGATACTGCCAACATGAGCTTATGGCTGATCATGTTTACGCTAGGATTCCTAGGATTAACTTTTGCTTCTACAAAGCTTACCTTAGCCAACAAACAGAATATCAAACCCACTCTTCTTCTGATTAAAGGAGACAAGGGTGAGGATAAAGTTATTGTAGTGTAACCTAGAAATAGTAGAATCTCACCTTACGGGTACAGGTGCTTAAACAATATCAACAGCCTGTACCCGCCAGGGTGCCTGTACCCGCTAGGGTAAAAATAATCTCAATAAAAAAAGAAGAAATATTGCTGAACAAAGCGTTTATCTAACGGCCTGATTGTTCAGTAGTATTTCTTCTGTGCTTTTTGAAAATATACCTTCATGAGTTCAGAGTGTATTGACACCCTATGCTCACCAGAATAAAAGCTGTCTCAACAGTTACAAGTAACAGAGATGGTTTAGGCGATTAACACGGCTCTCACAGGAGAACCATCTGACCCTTCCATCCGAAGAGGGAATGCGGATAAGGTATATTCTCCAGGGGGTACGTCTGCTAACACAAGTCCTTCCACAGGAATAACCTCCTTCTCCAACAATATCACATGGATGGTTACGGGATCTTCCATGGTTCCTACGCTTTGCCCTTCTATACCGATTAACCTTACATGAGAATCCGCAATCACAGTGGCTGCTTCATTGGTGAGCTCACACTCTCCTTTTAACAGCAAGCGTTCTTTACAGCTTTTTACGATTGACCCCATCTGATCTGCAGTAATCACACCTTCCACTTCTACTACAGTACATGGTCCATAAAATATAGCTAAATCCAACTCATGGACGGCCTTTTTACCTGCCACAAAATGTCCAGGAGCATCCATATGGGTACCATTATGAACACTCATAGAAAATGTGGTTAGATTGTATCCATCTTTTTCTAAAACTTTGGCTCTTTCGTACGTCGGTTGTTTATCCCCAGGATAAACATTACAGGAAAATAATTCTTGAGTAATGTCAATAATTTTCATTTTTAAATCCTCACCTTTCTTTAAAAATTGTCTAATGTCAGCTTCTTATTTTCCCATAATACCATGGAGTTTATTGAAAGTCTAATCTATTTCGTAGGAAATCGGGTAGAAAGTTGCTCTTTTTTGGCTGACTCCTCTCTACCCGATATAACAAGGATATTTCCTCTTCCTTACCAGTAATTGATACTATCCACTTTTCTTCTGTTGTATAGGCCTATACCCAGTAACAACAACACTGGACAGGCACATGCTATCCCTGCGTATAATGCCATCTCTGCTTCTTTGGCCTCTACTTTTATTCCTAATGGCAACACTTGATATCTGGTATTTACAAACTCAAAGACTCTCTCTTCTGCCCCAATCACCTTTTCCTTTGTGTCATTTCCTGTTACAGGACTTTCCTCTGCGTAATCTATATAAGACACCAAATAATTCACATCCTCTTCCTCTACGATTCTAATTCCCGTATCCTTGGGCAGATCCATTATCCTTACAATCTGACCGTGGCTTAGAGAAATGGTTCCTTTTCCCTCTTCATCTAGAACCAGTACCCCATTATCATGGACAGGTCCGCCAGATTGATAAAGCACACCACCTGCATAATCAAACATACTTCCTTTATTCAGTGGTTTATTGCCTTTGTCTGTTAAGTATACTGTAAAATTGAAAGGTTGAACCTTGCTGGCCAACTCCCCTGAGACCATTTTGATGATTATCACATCTGTGCCTTTTTCTTTGTAGACAAAATAGATTGTTTTTGCTCCATTTACCAGAATCTCTTCTGGAGAGCCAAATTCAAAATCATCGCCACTTGGCCCAGGAGCCAGTTCCCACTTATATCCTACTGCCTCATATCCTTCTAGAATAGGAGGAGTAGGCTGATAAGGATCTCCATTTGCAAATGTGAGCTGAACATCTCTCCTCTCATCTATTGGCATACCATAGATATCCACATGTTTTTCTATCACCTGATAAACATCAAAATATTCTTCAGTGATGGGAGTCCCTTGCAGGTTACTCACATCATGATTGTTAAACAGATGGAAAGTAGGATCATTGTTATATTGTCCACTGGTAGAGTTTTTCCCCAACCACTGCACGCTTCCATATAGGGGGGCATTGTTGGTTCTCACCTGTCCTACAGTTAAACCACGGGAAAGGGGAAGAAGGCTTCTATTTTTCTCAAACCGTACAGTAGATGCGGTGGTAAAATTGCCACGATTTTGTCCGATGTTTAAACCATTAATAGCGGCACTTTCAGCTGCTGGAGTATGGGTGTATATTCCACCTCCTAGTCTCTGGGCAATGTTTCCCGAAATAAGGGAATCACCACTAATACCAATGGGCAATGCATTATTATTCCGTGCAATACCGCCACCATTTCTAGAAAAGTTATCTCTTATTACACCGCCTGTCATGGTAAAGTTGGCTGGAAGTAGAAGCCAGTTATTCTCATGTAGGTATACGCCACCTCCACCAGCATGCTCACTGTCATTTTCAGTGGTTTTATTGTTGCTGATTTCGCCGCCTCTCATCTGGAATTCCGCAGTATTCAGAAACACACCGCCACCTCTGTAAGCTGTGGTGTTTTCCGTAATCAATCCTGAATGCATGATAAAGTTGGCATTGCCATTGGAATTACTTTTACCATAAACCATTACGCCACCACCGCCACCATAGCCAATCACCATTGTGGTGTGCTCTTGGCCACCACCCGTAGCAGTATTCCCTATGATTACTGGGCTGCCTACAGCTCCTGTTTGGTTGGCAGGTGCTCTGCCTGCTGTGGTACGTCCTGTACCCAGGTTAAATATGCCTTCCCAAGCAGCTACCCCACCTCCACGATGGGAGATGTTGTTGCTAATGGTTCCCCCATTCATGTTAAAGGTAGAGTCACTGTATATGGCAACACCGCCACCATAGGGGAATCGTCCATCAGAGGTCACTTTATTTCCATCAATTAAACCATCAAACATATTGAACAGTGAGCCTATATTAACACGCAAGCCACCGCCGCCATCTCCTGCTGCAGTATTGCCTGTAATTGCTCCTCCATACATGTTGAAGGTGGACAAAAGATTCAGCTCCAAACCGCCACCATACCACTGGGCATGATTGTCTCTAATAGCACCATCATACATGTTCAGCGTTCCACCATTTGCCACTTCTAAACCACCACCATATTGTAGGGCATAATTATTAGAAATGGTCCCATCAAACAGTTCAAACAACCCACCATTCACCATAATGGCTCCCCCTGCATTGGCTCGGTTATTGCGTATCTGACCACCTTTCATGATAAAAGTACCACCTGGACTAACAATAATTGGACTGTTGAACCAAGAAGAAGTAATGTGTCTGATGGTTCCCCTTCGAAGTTCAAAGGTACCACCGTTATCCACTCTTAGCCCTCCTCCTGCAGTGCCTGCTACTTTTTCGTCAGTACTATGGCCTACAATGTGAAGGTTTTCATCGTCAAGAATCAGCCTATTTCCTCTTCCAATTTGGAAGTGAGTGGCGTAATCTCCTGGGAAAGAGGTTAGGTTACGCTGCCCTCCATCTAAGGAGCGAAGAATAACCACCCTCTCTGTACCAGCAGGAGGTGCGATGGTAGCAATAGAATATCCTAAATCCTCAAAAGCTAGGTACACGATACGCTCACCACTCCAGGTGCTAATTCCTCCCCTTGTATCCCCATGGGTGAAAACTCGCAGAAGTTCTGTGGCGTTGTGTGCAATAAGTCCATCTGATTCTTCATCTTCAAGAGACGCTTCCAGACTCCGCAATAAACTTGGTTCTGGCTCTGTATCTGTTGATTTCAACTCTGTATCTGCAGACTCTAACTCTGTATCTGCTGGCTCTAACTCTGCATTTGCTGACTCTAACTCTGTATCTGCTGGCTCTAACTCTGCATTTGCTGGCTCTAACTCAGTATCTGCAGACTCTAGCTCTGTATCTGCTGGCTCTAACTCTATATCTGCTAATTTTAATCCTAGGTTAGATTCATCTTCTGCACTTTTAGACTGAACTTCTTCCAGTACTACAAGCCCTTCAGAAAAGTTCTGCTCCATAGCCCAGCTCATATGTGGCAATAGGGCTAATATTGTCATCATCACAACTAACATGAAGCATACTATTTTATGTCTTTTTATTCTTTTCATAGTGTTTCGCCTCCATCTCTTTCATACAATACATCTGTACGATAATATTTTATCAATTGGCGGCCAACACCACTACACCCTATTGGGTGAAAATAAAAAAACATCATTGTTCTAGAAGTCGCAAATTCCCAAAAAACTCTGTGGATTGCCAGGCAGTATCTCCATGGTCATTCCACTTGGCAAAGCTTCTTCTCTCTCCATTTATTCCGTCATTAACTTGTAGGTCAAATCCAATGACACTGTCTTCTGTGAACCCTTCTGGCAGCGGAATTCTAACCTCAACTAAGTATCCTCCAGGAATCTCCATGGTGGCAGATTCAAAACCAAGGATGCTTCCTGTTGATCCTGTGGTATGGTAATTCTCACGATTCACTCTAAGCTGATAATCTCCCTCTTGATAAGCAGGGCTCCTTGAGTTACTAAAAGACACAAAAATTTCTACGGAATCTTGCTCATGATCTTGTTCTCCCGAAACATCAGGAGTATCATCCTGCACTTCTATAAGGACATACAGATAGCCTTCATCCCATAGTACCCAAGCCTCTCCCACAGCCCCTTCCCAAGCAGTCATTTGATTACCGATTCCAATGGATTCGGCGTGAGTGAAGGCCTCTCTGTTAAAATCACCTATAGTGGTACTGCCATACACAGCCTGGGCCATTAAAGGTTCTCCTAGATCAGCCATAGGGAAGTCCCGTAGGAATTGCCAGGGATCTTGCACTCCATAAAAGGCCAGTTTCGTTGACAAATCTCCAAAGAAAAGGTTGGGATGGCGATCGGCTCGCCAAGAATCAGGATCCGCCATTCCCCAGAAAGTCACTCGATGAATCAAGTCACTATATTCTCTGAAAATCTGGAATAACTGAGCATAGATTTGTCCTTGTAATATCCCTGCCTGCTCTGGCAATTGCTCCTCTCTCTCAAAACCAGCAACCGTAACATCTAGTTCCGTTATGCTTACATTAATTCCCTCAATCTGACTAAAAATCTCTAAACTGTTTCGGACGGAGTTGATTGGTGTTTGCAAACTGTAATGTCCCTGCATCCCAATACTGGTTACAGGTACGCCTCTATCTCGCAAATCCCTGACCATATAGGCCACCACTCGCGCCTTTAAATCAACATTTAGGTTGTAATCGTTATAGTACAATCTAGCCTGAGGATCCACTTCATGAGCGACTCTAAAGGCGATCTCAATATAGTCTGGTCCAATCAATCGCAACCACTTGGTGTTTCTTAAATGCTCTTGCCAATTTTCTGCGGGAATACCTGGCCGCGGGTCAATGGCTTCATTCACCACGTCCCATGCGGTGATTACACCAGGATTACGCTCTACATAATGTCCTACAACAGTGCGGATATGATTCTCTAATATCTCTATGGCTTCTTCTCTAGAAGTGTTTTCCTCATCAATCCAAGTAAAAGACTGCTCATGCCATACCAAAGTATGCCCCACCACTTCTAGTTGGTTTTCCTGGGCAAAATCAATCATGGCATTGGCCAAATCAAAAGCAAACACTCCTGGACTGGGTTGCAAATATCTTGGTTTCATAATATTTTCTGCCGTAATTACATTAAAATGATGTAAGAGCAAGTCTCCTCTGGCATCTTCAGGGAAGGCTGGGGTGTAGATATTCCCCATGAGAAAATAATCTTCCCAGGTTTCCCATAAAGGAGTTAAACTCAAATCCAGTCCTCCATGTCTCTGGGCAATGGGAGTGCCACTTAAGGCATAAACCCTAACCATGTCCACAAAGAAATCTGGCTGATGATGGGAATCACTGGATTCAAAGTTCAGCCCAATGGCATTAAAACCCTCTGGAGCGGTAAACTGTCCACTGATGCGAACCCACTGTCCGTAAATTTCTGTATTGCCAACCCAGGGAAATTGATCTTCTTGCCCAGTCATCTCAACATGCAAAGACATGATATAATTGGCAGGCTCAGTACCATAAATCCAAGCTTCGAAAAAATATTCCCCTTCAGGAACTACAAGACCTCCAATCTCTGCTCTTGCTCCATGCCAGCCCAACTCCCCCCTTGCGCTAACAAACATCACTTGATTGTCTGGCCCCTCTTCTCTTAAATTCTCCCTAACAACAGACAAAGAGGCTGTCCCCCGATTGCCAAAGCCTTGAAGGCCGGTTTCAAAGTTGGCGTAGAAGATTTCAGTGGCTCCAGAAGGAACTGGCTCTCCAACATCTATTCCATTCTCAGCCCCTACTAATCCTAAGTTATTGTTCTCTTCATTGTAAACGTTGTCTTCAGGAGTACAGCCTGCAATGACAAGTAAGAGTACTACACTCAGCATCATTATTATTTTTTTGTATTTACTCATAGATCTGTCTCTATTCACCCACAGTTCTGCTTTCTCTTTACTCATGAATCCACCTCATTACCCATAGTTTTATTTCTCTTTTATTCATAGATTTGTCTCCCTTTCTCATCAGGTATTAAGGTTTTTCGATAAAAATAAGTATTGATTACGTCTCGCCAGTTTTTACTGTTTTCTAGCTGTCTATTGAACCGTTCCAGAACCCGCTCATGGACTACAGGGCATATTGCATCCTTCATGAAGCTCCATTTTTCAATCATCTCTTTCACCTCTTCCACCCCTTCAAAATGAGTATTATAAATGTGCTGGAGCAAGGTTATCCCTGATGGTAAGAGGTGATTGTAGTCCACTCGATGGAAAAACAACAATAGCTCTTCTGGGCAAGTTTCTATGTTGTCATAACACTGGGCGTTGGGCTGGTAATATTGCCTGATCATTCCTGTCCCGCTAGAGGTTCTATCCACCCCAATAGCCAGATGATTGGCTCGGTGATAAGTTCCCCATACGTCGTATTCATAAGCATCTACATTGGGCCCATAATGATGGCTTGCATTCACCATCCAACCAATCCCCAGAGGCGAGGTGTATTTCTCATAAGTATGCCAAGAACCCATTAATATCTCTACAAGAATGTCTTCAAATTCTTTGCTTAAGTGGTAGGTCATGGCAATCCATTCTCTGGCAATGGCTTCTGAACTTAAGGAAGTATCCCATGCTAAGCGGCCAAAACCATAGAGATTGGCGGCGGCCAAGTCATGGCCTGTCCAGTTAGGGTCATCTCCAGTGTTGGTGACTGCTGCCATGCCGCACTCCAGATGACCAAAGACTCTTCCTGATACCACATCTGCTACTGTATCCAATACTGCTTCTACCGCTGTAACCGCTACCGTATCAACTGTGTCTGCTAGTGTACCTTCTTCCCTACAGTAAGTACGGAAATCAAGTACTTCCTTCCACATAGGTACCAGATAGCAACAATCTATCTGTTGACCTGTATACTCCTGTGCAATCTGAACTTCCAGCATCTGATTGGTCTGCTTCATTCTGCCAAACAAGGGGGATACGGGTTCTCGAACCTGAAAGTCCACAGGTCCATTCTTCACTTGAAGAATCACATTGGAGGCAAATTGGCCATCCAGTGGAGCAAAGTTGTCATAGGCAGCCTTTGCTCGATCGGTTTTGGTGTCTCGCCAATCTTGCTGACAGTTGTACACAAAACAACGCCAGATGACCACTCCTCCATAGGGTGCTAAAGCGTCCGCCAGTAGATTGGCTCCTTGGGCATGATTGCGATGGTAGGCAAATGGCCCTGGCCATCCTTCGGAATCTGCTTTGACTAGAAAGCCGCCAAAGTTAGGAACATTCTCGTAGATTTCCTTGACTTTATCTTGCCACCAACTTATTACTCTCTCTTCCAAAGGGTCAGCGCTATCCAACCCTCCAATAACCATGGGCGAGGCAAAGTTAACCGATAGAAATAGTTTAACTCCGTATCCTTCCAGCAGCTTGGCTAATTCCCTTACTTTAGGAAAATACTTTTTCGTAATTAGCTCACTGGCTCCCTCTCTTACATTTACGTTATTAATGGAAATTTGATTGATTCCCATGGACGCCAATAACCTGGCATAATCACGGGTGCGCTCATTAATTAACACCTCTCTATTCTTAAAGAAGAAGGAGCTTCCTGAGTATCCTCTTTCAATCTTGCCTTCAAAGTCATCCCAATGATTCAGCATTCGATACTTATTGCTGGGGATGTTGATGTGGGGAAGTTCTCTTAAAGGCTTCCCCTGCTTGGCTTGTCTGATGATATGGAATGCACCATACAGTAAGCCCTTTTGTTCACAGGCGGTGAGAATAAGCTTGTTCCCTTTAAATTGGACTTGAACTCCTTCTTCACCTAGAGCGGTGTCACCTCCCAGTCGCAATACAATCCCTGGCTTTTCTATGCTTTCTATATCTTTCATATCTCTTTTACCATTCGTATCTTTTGTATCCTCTGTATTATTTGTATCCTCTGTGACTTTTGCATTTTCTGTATCATTTGTATCCTCTATGTCACTTCTTACCATCAAGGATATCCCAAACATTTCCTTGGCAGCCTTAGCTAGCTCCTTTACTGCATTGTTGGTAAGCTCACTCTGACATAATTGGTAAACTAAATTAAAATATCCTTGATCACAGTAATCAAGGTTTGCTTTGTAATTTAACCACAGTTGTTCCCATTTCACCCGTTGATTCCTCCTGTTTTACTTATTTTTCATTGCATTAATGAATATAAAACTCGACCACCTCGAAGTAATATTTCTATGGGATAGAGCTCTCGTGCAAGCAGGTCGGAGCTATACCTTGGTGAGTAATTCGAGGAAGAAGAATGATTCATAATGGACCTATGCAGAATGACGATGACGTGGAAATACGACGAAATATTACTTTGAGACCAGTTCAGATACTGTGCGCTATGCTAGCCTCTGCCTCCATCAATAAGTAGAATGCCTGACTTTCTGGTGAAACACCAGGAGAATCAAAATGAGGCGCACCACAGGCATCTTGAACCAAACCATATTCATCCACTTTATTGTTGGCTCCTTGTCTACAACGGTTAGCCAGCTCCATCCAAGTCTCTGGAATCCATCCCTTTCTGACTCCCCTGTAAATGGTGTAACTTAGCATCATCGGGAAGCAGGTGTCCACAAATGTTCTCTCATCGTCTAAGATATCATGGGTAAGCCCATCTTCTCTCACGCAATGAGAGATTGCCTCAATCATCTTCAATGTTAAACGAATCAATTCCTCACGCTTTTTGCTATAGCTATTAGGCAATGCATCAATGACACGAGCCAGTCCTGCTATTGCCCATCCATTCCCTGTGCCCCAGAATAATTTACGATCAAAGCACTGATTCCCTTGGTTCCATTGATGAAACATGAGGCCCTTTTTATCATCATATAACTTTTCTAGATATCCCTGAATCTGCAAAAAGGATTCATCGTAATGTCCTGCTACCGCCAAAAATGGTGGCAACATATACATAGAATCCACCCAGAATACTTCTTTATCTGTAAAGTGATAGACTATCCCCTTGTCACTTCTGGGAGCCTTTTCAAGGGCCCATAACAGCAAGTCCTCGTAAGCTTTTTTAAGCTTCATATCCCCTGTTTTCTCATAGGCGTAGAGTAGCCCCTCACCCAGCGAGCAAGGATCGGTGCTGGCACTTGTCCACCCGATTTCGGCAACCCTGCCATCTGCTATTCTTCGATAGGCTGCTTCCTTAGCCAGTAATATTGCCGTCTCACTCTCCCCCAAAGCCATAAAAGCATCCAAAGCCACTCCTTGTTCCCAGGAATGTCTCTGCATGGTGAGAAGGGCCAGGCTTGCCTTTTGAACTCTTTCATTGCTCATAAAACTTTACACTCCTTTACCTTTATATCATTCTTTTTCTTTGCTAAAAGATTAAGAGTATCAAGATCTG
>JGI20163J15578_10000596_pt1 | contig 14969 bp, 13 predicted proteins | sample TergutCu122P1_FD_15578 | JGI IMG/M metagenome (IMG submission 15578)
CGTTTTTACACGGTATTTTTTATCACCTGACACGCCTTTTTCGATGGGTAAAACATCAGTGAATGTGTAGCCTTGAATTTCAATCATTAGATAGACACCTCATGTTTTATTTTCGTTCCTTCACCGTAACCCTCACCACATCCCCCGGCTGCTTACCGATCTTTGCACGGATATCCTTGCGAATTCCGATAATATAGCAGATGGAGCCGTTAGAGTTTTTAATTCCCATATTTACAATACTGCCCTCATAAGGCTCCCCATCAAAGGTGGCATGGACTTTCACCCTGCCTTTACCAAATTCTTTACGAATATCATAGGGGAAGGTCACATAAGCCCCATCTAAATCAGGAACTTTTTGGATGATGGTTTCGTACTCATATAACTTGTCTAACATATCTCCCTCCTCGGCTATAGGTCTTGTCTTCGTAGCAGAAAAACTCCTAAGAAACCAAAGGCAACAATGAAAAGAAGGGTTATCAGGTTGATGGGCACACCACTAGTTGTAACAGGACCAAAAGACATCAAGCTGTGTGCAGGAAGAAGTGCGAAAACAAAAATCAATTCCAAAATGCCAACCCCTAGATTCAAGCCAATGAATAGGAAAATTCCTGAAACACCTCCCTTAGTGAGAATAACGGCCACCATCATAATCACCACCCACTGAACAATCGCAAGGATATTTCTAAGCATAAACTCCATAATCATCGCTGACTCTGTGGAAAGCATCAAGGGAAGCAGAATGATTGCTGCTACCATATAACAGGATAAAATAGTGGCTCCGATTTTGACAAAATAATATTTTGTACGAGAAACGCCACTGGCAAACATTAAGCTCATGACTTTGTTTTTGTAATCCAGATTCAAGAGATGGAAAGGATACAACAAAGCAAAAACAAGCAATCCCAAAACCGTGAAAATGGTCAATAATATTAAAAAGGCAGTTGCGAAAGCCACATGGCGCCCTCCTAATAGATTCCAGAAAAAGTCTTCTGAAACAACAAAAATCGATAGTATGGTCACAGAGATGGTAAAAATGCCTATCATAATAAGATAAGGTTTATCTCGAAAGTTTTTGTACATCTCCATCTTGAAAATATGTCCTAATTCCATGGTGGTCTCCTTTATTTTACGTGTTGTGTGAAAAGGCTTTCTTTTTTGATCTGATAGAACTCAATGTCTTTTCCTACGGCCAGCTTGAATAGAAGTTTGTACTTTTCCTCGGTGGCTTGAAATGCCACAAGGCGGTTCTCTTGTTGTTTAAAGGGAACATTGTTTTCCATCAATAGTGCGATGAATTGTTCCAGGTCATTCACTTCGACTTTATAAAGAAGTGTTTGGCTGCTGTCCTTTAAGTTGAATTCGCTAATGAAATCACCATTTGCCAGAACCAACACTTTATCCGATAATGTTTCAATGTCTTCTTGAACATGGCTGGAGATAAGAATCAAACGATTTTCGGTCTTCATCTGAATCAGGTGATTTCTAAACCATTCTACCGTCTTCAAATCTAATCCTCTGAAAGGCTCATCAAAAATCAAGATTCTTGCATTGCTCATAAGAGAGATAAGTAGAATTAACTTTTTGTTCATCCCTAAAGAATAACGGGAAACTTTTGCGTTTAAAGCCTCAGAAATCTCCAGCTCAGCTGCAAGCTGCAGAGCATAAGATTCATCAAATTCGCCTCTCAAACCTCCAAAATATCTAAGATTAAACAGTCCCGTCCTGCTTTTGTATAATTCCATGTCATCAAGAACAATGCCTACTTGAGAGAGGACAGATAAGTTGTCTTTTACATTGATTCCGTCAATGAATACATGGCCTGTGTAATTGGTGACAATGTTGGTGATGGCTTTAAAGAAGGTGGTCTTTCCCACTCCATTTTTGCCCACAATAGCATAGATATTCCCTTCTTCAAATCCCATTCCAGAGATATTAAGCACTTGGTTTGCGCCATAGGAAAAGTTCAGATTGTGTACTTGTACTTTCATAAGGTTCCTCTTTTCTTTGGGTTTTCCTTTACAAATCATTAATATCAGTATAAGATAAAAATCAAATAATTTCAAACGAAAATGTATACCGATATGTTAAAATGCACTTTGGCATAGTACGCTGTATCTGGATTCTGATACTGTATGCTGTTTAATTTGATTTGTCAGGAGGGGATAGATGGGAATAACAGTTAAGGAAGCAATGTTAATTGAGCCCTTAAGTCGTGGAAAAGTAATATCTGGTTACGATGGCATTGACAACATGATTAATCGTGTCAGCGTGATAGAGGCTTCACCAGGATCGTTGCGGCCATGGCTCAAAGGGGGAGAGTTGTTTATCACTTCTTTTTATAATTCGGCAAAAAGCACGTCTGACCAAATGGAATGTGTCAGGTTGATGAAAGAAAACAATAGCGCTTGCTTAGTGATTTGTCATTTGGGCGGTTGGTTAAAAAATATTTCACCAGAAGTGACAAAGCTTTCCAATGAGTTGAAAATCCCATTGATTATTGTGCCACCAGAAATATCTTATGCAGAAATCATTAGTTCGGTAATGGAAGTGGTTTTAGATATTCAAAATAAAAAACTTGATTATGCTTTAAGTCTTCACAAAGATTTAAATCGATTGATTATGAAAGGGGCTTCCATCAAAGATTTACACAAGATGCTGTATAAAAAATTGGGGAAAGGGGTGATTTTTTTTGATAGCAACATGAAGTCAGTGTCTCCAATACCTATTGGACTACGAACAAAAGAGGCAGATCTTGAGGATGAGATGCGAAAAAATGCAAGTCAGCTCTACAAAAATATTGATGTTTTATGCGATAGTTTACCTAAGGTTTCTGATCACATTTTATTCTCACCTATTGTTGCAGAAGAGATGTTTTATGGAGTGGTGTGTGTGGTAGGGGCGTCAAGTTTAGAGCAGTTGGATCACGTTGCCTTGGAACAGGTGAAACAGGCGTTTGCAATGATTGTCATCAAGCAAATCAGTATTGAAGAAAAGAAAATGCAGATGTTCCTGAGTATATTCAGTGACTTAATCGAAGGGAATGAAATTAGCGATAGCGAGATTTCTTGGTTAAAAGAAGAGTTCAAATTGAATCTGGAGCAATATAAACAAGTGAGTGTGTTCGAAGAAATTCTGGTGACTACAAATGAGGAAACCGATTTGGATTCAGGAGAAAAGGGTCAAAGTTTAAAACTTCTTGTAGAAAAATACTTCCCAGATAATTTTGTTTTTGCTTATAAAAACAAGGTGGTCATGTTGATTCGTGAAATGGAAGATACACAGGAGCAAAGAGAGCAATTGGTGTACGAACTTTTAGAAAATGTTACAGAAGAGTGGGAAGAAAACAATGTGAATGTCATCTGTGGCATTGGAGAAAAAGCAGAAGGAATATTTCAATTAGCGAACAGTTACAATCAATCATTAATCGCGTTAGATATTGGACGTAAAATAACAAAACACAAAATAATATTTTACTCCCAGACAGGAGCCTATCGGTTTTTGGCAAAACTGGCAAAAGATGAACAGGCAGTTGCTTGGGCTCATTCACAGCTTAGATTATTAAAAGAATATGACCAAATTCATAATTCGACTTTTTATGAAACCATGAAGTTACTCATTGAGCACAACAACGACACAAAGGTAGTTGCTGATCTGCTCTATATTCACAGAAATACCCTACTTTATTGGCGAAGAAAAATAGTTGAAATTATCGGTCATGAATTTTATAAAGACAGTTTTTTTGCCATGAACTATCGGATGGCAATTGAAATAGAAAAATTGATTTGAAATAGATGGGGTATGAAGTGTTATCCTAAATATGTATTCTATTCCAATCGGGTTAAGATGGCTCGGCCATCTTAAAGAGCGGTTCCTTGCTAATGGTGCAAGGAGCCATTTTTGTGCAGTTGCACAATGAAAGGGTTAATGTTTCTCTGGTTAAACATTGACTTTTATGAGTTCAAACAGTATATTGCTAAAAACAAATTGTTTTTTTGAAAGAACAATCCAGGAAAGAAAGGGAAACAAAAGGAGAACAAAGAGAAAAAAAGAACAGGAGGGAATGTGATATGGCAAGAACGTTAGAGTTTGAGCTGGGAAAAGCAGCTTATGTGGTAGTTGTTGAAATGTGTCGCGTTAAAAAGGGAGAAACCGTGTTGATTACCATTGACTCTGTGATGGATTTTAAGATTGCAGAGGAAATCGCTAAAGTGGCCCACGCGGTAGGAGGCAAAGTAATGGTTGCTTGGCATACCACCCCAAAAGGTTATGGTGCTGTAGCTGAAGACCAACTGCCTGATTCATTAGCAGTGAGTATTCCAGAGTGTGATGTATGGATTGAGTTGAACGACCAATGGCTTCTGTACAATTCGGCATGGGACATTGCGATGAATAATGGTAGAACTCGATACTTATTCTTAGGCGGGATGGATGCCAAGAGAATTGTGAGATGTATTGCGAACCTAGATATGGATCTTCAAGAGAAATTCCAAAATAAGGTGGTAGAATTAACGAAGAAAGCGAAGAAAATGAGGATAACAAATCCTGCTGGAACAGACATTAGCTTCGACAATGCAGACAGACCGATTACCAACGAGTTAAGAGCAGATACTCCAGGACCTCATTTCCTTGTTGGACAAATTGGCTGGGCACCTGTAGAAGAAACCATTAATGGAAAAATAGTATTTGACGGATCGTTTTCAGGTGGTGGTAAAGCGGATTTAGGTATACTAAAACATCCAATAGAGTTTGTGGTTGAGAAGGGTGTCGTAACCGAAATCAATGGAAAAGAAGAGGCTAAAGTTGTAGAGAATTGGCTGAAAGAGCTGAATGACCCAGGAATGTACAAAATGGCACATGTTTGTTATGGTTTTAACCCTGGTGCTGTACTTACAGGGTTGTGTACAGAAGATGAAAGAGTTTGGGCTTCTACAGAATGGGGAATTGGCCACCAAGGGCCGATGTTTGAAGGAGCTCTTACAGAGCCGGCTTGCTCTCATGCAGATGGCATCTGCTTGAACTCCACGGTATGGGTGGATGATGAGATGATTATTGAAGAGGGCAAAGTAGTGCATCCAGAGTTGGTTGAGATAGCAAAAGCAATGGGTAAAGAGTAACTTTAAAGTATGAAGGAATAGATGAAAATGATTTGTCAGGCCAGCAATGAGATTGCTGACCTGACAAATCTTAAGACTTATGGGATATAGGATAAACAAAGAAGGAGGAGTTTTATTGATGTTAAAACAATTAAAAGAAAAAAGTGCCGAAACGAAACAGGACAGGTATGGGGCAGCGAATGACTTTGCAACGACCAGAGTTCCTATGAATAAAAGACGTTCTAGTTTGAACATGTCTATTGTTATGATTACCTTTGCCATATCCATGTCTGGTTTATTTGGTGGTGCAGCATTGTCACAAGGGCTTACAGTGGGTCAAGCTTTGTTAGCGATTTTTGTCGGTAACTGTATTTTGGTATTTTATGCTGGATTTGCAGGCGCTATAGGAGCCCGAGAAGGACTAGGAACCTATATGCTGATGCGCCATTCTTTTGGCCGCTCAGGATCCACCTTAATCTCTGTGATTTTTGCAATAACCCTTGTGGGCTGGTACGCTTGGCAGTGTGGTTTCTTTGGACTGACCATTCACGCCATGTTTCCACAAGCTGGGTTAGTTACCCATCCAGTAGTTGCTGGAATATGGGGTGGTGTATTGATGATGCTTACCGCTTACTTTGGGATGAAAGGGCTTTCTGTGGTAAGTTGGGTTGCAGGTCCATTAATCTTGCTAGCAGCCGTCATTGGAATTGTAGTGTCCATTTCTAGAATTGGTGGCTGGGAAATTGCGTTATCACTGCCGTCAGTAGGTCCCATTGACTTTGCAACAGGAGTAACCATGGTAGTGGGTGGATTTGCAGTAGGTGCTGTAATTCAACCGGATATTTCTCGTTACTCCAAAGGACCTTTAGTTTCCGTAAGTGCAACAGCAGCAGGCTTTATGTTTGCCCATGGAGCAGTTCTATTTGGTGGTTTTATTATGGCTATTGCGATTGGCACTACAGATATGGCAGTGGCGATGTTGGCAATACTAGGTGGCTGGTCACTGATTGTTTTGATTGTTGCTCAATGGACCACCAACGATAATAATCTGTATTCGTCAAGCTTAGGTCTGTCCAATGTGATAAAGCTTCCAAAGAAGAAAATCGTTCTCATCGTAGGTACCATTGCGACCATTATTGGTGCCATGGGTCTTGGGCCTTTATTCGCAGGATGGCTTGTGATGCTTGGCGTATCCATTCCGCCAGTAGCAGGAATTATGATCGCGGATTATTATATTTTGAAGAAGATGGATTATAAAACAGAAGTAGGATATCGTTATGGTGGAATTGGTCTTCCCGCTTATATTTCTTGGGTGGTAGCTACAGTCCTAGGATTTGCCATCAATATTGGTATTCAAAGCTTAAATGCGCTAATCATCGGTTTTGTGTCTTATTTAGTTCTAAGTATAGTATTCCAAAAAGCAGGATGGAAGGCTTATGTAGGGAAAGGTCATATTCTTCAAGAGGATGGAAACACAGTAGTTGAAGCTTAAGTATTAAAAGCAAAAAACAAGCACAGCCATGACATTTTCATCAAAGGTTATGGTTGTGCTTGTAAGTGTTGTTTTGTAAAATGGAAAATAAGAAGGAGAGGTTCAAATGTCTATGAAGATTGCTGTATGTGTAAAATCAGTTCCGGATGTGGAATATCAGGATAAAGTAATCATTGATCCAGTGACAAAAACCTTTGATAGATCAGCAATACCCTCGGCGATTAATAGTGCGGATAAACATGCGTTGGAGTTGGCTTTTTCAATTAGAGAAAACTATGGGGGTGAGATTACCGCGGTTTCAATGGGACCTGTTGGAGCAAAAGAGCAGCTCTACGAAGCCTTGGCAATGGGTGCTGACCGAGGAGTATTGTTAAGTGATGAAAAGCTTGCTGGTGCAGATACTTTAGCCACATCTTATGCACTAAGTGTTTTACTGAAAAATTTGGACGATTTTGATTTGGTTTTAGCTGGAAACGAAAGCGATGATGGAGGCACTGCCCACGTACCCATTCAATTGGGGGAGTGGCTTGAAATTGCCCATGTTATTCATGTGACAAAAGTTGATGTTGAGGATGGAAAAAATCTTACTGTACACAAAGAAGTTGAAGGGGGAACAGGGATATACAAATGTTCAACACCTTGCCTTATCGCAGTTAAGAAAAAAATAAATACAGTTCGTTACACAACAGTAGAAGGGGTGATGTCAGCAAAAAATAAACCACTCATTGAATGGTGTGTAGACGATTTAAAAGGAATTGACGAAAAATATATTGGATATAAAGGGTCTCCTACAAAAAGCGGTGATCTGCGAATCGTTGATAGAACAAGAAAATCCCAAGCCCTTGTTGGTAGTGCGGATGAGATTGCCCGAAGGATATTGGATAAAATTAATAGGCTAACCAATACGAAATGGGGGGTGAAATATGAGAAGTAATCAGGCGAATAACATTTGGCTTTTTGCCGAAAGTAAAGATAACAGGCTATTGCCAGTATTCTATGAATGTTTAACCAAAGCAAAAAGTCTTGCTAATGAGATTGAAAACAGCAAAGTATCTGCGTTGATACTAGGGAACCATCTGGATCAAGTGGTAATGGAGGCCTTAGAGGCTGGCGTTGACCAGGTGTACTTTGTTGACGATGAAAAATTACGAACTTATAATAGTGAGAGTTACGCCATTGTAATAAAAAGTATACTCCAAGAGATGAAACCTTTAGCATTTTTATTTGGTGGAACAAGCACGGGTTATGAATTGGCTCCCTGCGTTGCTGGGAAAATGAAAATAGGGCTTGCGGCTCACTGCGTGGATATTTTGGCTGACAAAAAAGAAGGAATGCTATCTTTTGTTGTGCCTGCATTTGGTGGTAAAATAGAAGGTGAAATCCTTATCCCCGAACATCGACCACAAATGGCAACAGTAGCTTCTGGTATTTTTGAGATAAAGAAAAGCGAGAAGGTACAAGGAGCCAGGTCGGAAAAGCTTCCCTGCCCCGAACTGCCAACCCCACGAGTTACTTTTGTATCTCACATCCCTTCACAAGAAGAATCCCAGAACTTGGAGCTGGCAGAACTTGTAATCGGCTGTGGGCGTGGAGTAGGAACAGATGAAAATTTTGCTGCTATGGAAAAACTTGCAAAGAAACTAAATGGGGCGATTGCTTTTACTAGACCTGCCATAGACATGGGATGGGCAGCGGATGACAGAGCAATGGTTGGGTCAAGTGGAAAGTCTGTAGGTCCGAAAGTTTATCTAGGATTCGGTATTTCTGGTGCAACTCATCATGTAAGTGGTATTAAAAAAAGCGACACAATTATCAGTGTGAACAAAGATGAAAAAGCAAGTATGCTTGAGATGTCTGATTATAAAGTGGTTGCTGATGCAGGAGCAATAATAAATGCGTTACTTGCGGCGCTAGAATAGGAGGGGAAACCATGTGGTATATGACACAAGAGAGAAAGCTTTTACAAAAAGTTGTAAAAGAATTTACCGAAAAAGAAATCGTACCCTTTATTCCGACCATGGAAACAGGAGAATATCCTGTGGAAATTATAAAGAAGTTGGGTCAAATAGGGGTTCTTGGCTTATGTCATGATGAAGAATATGGTGGCTACGGTGTTGACTATATTAACTGGTATCTTGCTCTTGAAGAAATATCAAAAGCAAGCTGTACAGTTGCTCTTCTTGCTGCTCAAACTTCAGAGCTTTGCGCCCATTTTTGTCAGCATGTCTGCACCCCTGCACAAGTTGAAAAATACATCAAGCCGGCTGTAAGAGGAGAGATTATATTAGGACAATTCGCCACAGAACCTTGTGGTATGGTTTCTTTAGCTGAATTCCAAACCACTGCAGTAAGAGATGGGGAAGATTGGATTATCAACGGCAATAAAATATTTGCAACCAATGCAGGAGTGTGTGATTATGCAATGGTCATTTGCAGAACAAGTGATGATCCGGACCCAGTTACCATGCGCGGTGCAAGTATGTTTATGGTGCCCCATGGCACTCCAGGATATACCATTGGACACATTGAAAATAAAATGGGATGTCATGGAAGTAATACAGGACAAGTCTATTTTAATAACTGTCGACTTCCTTCTGATGCTTTGATTGGTAAAGTGGATGAATGTATTCCTGTGCTTATGGAACGTTTCAATCCAGGATTAGGTTTTTATGGTGCATTAGCACTTGGGGCAGCAGAAGCAGTGTATGATAAAACGAGAAAATTTTTAGATAGTAGATTGCAAGTAGGTGTATCTTTGTGGGATGGACATCAGGTGATTAGAAATCAAATGTCGGAAATGTGGATGCAAATCGAAATGTTACGTCAAGCTCTCTATGGTTATGGAGAGATGCAAAACAGGGGAGGGATGGATGTAACAGGATTGGCCATTGCTTTAAAAGTGCAAGGGGTAAAAACGGCAAAGTTTGTAAGCGATACGTGCATTACTTTACACGGTGGACTGGGTACAGTTCATGAAGTAGATATTGAAAGATATTATCGGGATGTGAAGATGCTTGACTTAACTTGCGGCAGTAATTTTACATTAACGGATATATTATCCATGTCTTTGTAACAGATGATTAGGAGGATGGTAAGTGAGAAAAATAGGTGTTCCAGAACTAGATGATATTGCTTTAGGCGCGGCACTTTTAGGGGCAGGCGGTGGCGGTGATCCCTATGTGGGAAAGCTAATGGCAATGAATGCAATTGATGAATGTGGAGAAGTATCGTTAATTTCACCAGATGAAGTACCAGATGATGCACTTATTCTGCCGGTTGCCATGATGGGGGCTCCAACAGTTCTTTGTGAAAAGGCGGCCAACGGTGACGAGTTTATACGGCTCTATGAGATGTTGAAACAATTTTATGGACGTGATTTTTATGCAGTTGTGCCTTGGGAAGCGGGAGGTGTAAACAGTATGCTCCCCTTTGTGGCGGCCACACGCCTAGGGGTTCCCATGGTAGATGCTGACGGTATGGGTCGCGCTTTTCCAGAATTGCAAATGGTTACCTTTTCCATTGGTGGTATCAGTGCAACCCCTCTTGGATTCACAGATGAAAAGGGGAATTCTGCTATACTGAATACCATTGACAACAAGTGGACAGAAGACATTGCCCGTGCCATGACTATGGTTTGCGGAGGGAGTGTATCCATTGCATTTTACATTATGACAGGGAAAGAGCTGAAAGAATTTGCAATTCCAGACATCGTCACTTATAGTCAAACTTTAGGGAGAGTAATCCGAACAGCAAAAAACGTGACTGGAATGACCCCTGAAGAGTATTTTTTGAAAGAAGCCAGTGGACATAAGCTGTTTACAGGAAAAATCAGTGATGTTCTTCGAGAAGTAAAAGGTGGCTTTAACTTTGGAAAAGTTGAAATCCTAGGAATTGGAGAATATAAAGGCAATGATGCTACTGTGGAGTTTCAAAACGAAAATCTAATTGCTAAAGTAAACGGAAAAGTTAAAGCAGTTACTCCAGACTTGATTTGTATTGTAGATGCGGAAACTTTTGTGCCAGTGCCTACAGATGCACTAAAATATGGAAAACGAGTGACGGTGGTGGGGCTTGAGTGTCACCATTTATGGCGAAGGCCTGAAGGGATTGAGCTGGTTGGACCACGTTACTTTGGTTATGATGTGGATTATGAGCCCGTAGAGATTCTGGCTAAAAAAAATGATGACAAGGAGGAAAGCAAGTGAGAAAAATAGGAATTCCAGAACTAGAAGACATTGCCTTAGGGGCGGCACTTCTTGGTGCCGGTGGTGGCGGCGACCCGTATATAGGAAAACTAATGGCGATGAATGCCATTAATGAGTGTGGAGAAGTGACGATGATTTCTCCCAGTGAAGTGCCAGATGATGCACTTATTCTGCCTATTGCTATGATGGGAGCTCCAACGGTTCTAGGGGAGAAGGCGGCCAACGGAAATGAATACAGAAGACTTTTTGACATGATGACAAAATACTATGGATGTGAATTTTATGGAGTGATGCCCATAGAAGCTGGAGGAATAAATAGCATGCTTCCCTTTGCGGCAGCTACCCGCCTTGGACTACCTTTAGTAGATGTTGACGGGATGGGGCGAGCATTTCCAGAATTGCAGATGGTGACTTTTACCATTGGCGATATCAGTGCGACCCCAATGGCATTTACAGATGAAAAAGGAAATGGTGGCATACTGAAGACGATTAGTAATAAGTGGACCGAAGATATTGCCAGGAGCATTACCATGGTTTGTGGCGGGAGCGTGTTTATTGCTTTATATATCATGACCGGAAAAGAGCTTAAGGAATATGGGATTGGAGACATTGTTACACGTAGCCAAAGGTTAGGCGAAGTCATCCGTACTGCGAAAAACGTTACGGGAATGACTCCCGAAGAGTATTTTCTAAAAGAAGCCAATGGATACAAATTGTTCACAGGGAAAATCAGCGATGTTCTTCGTGAAGTAAAAGATGGTTTTAACTTTGGGAAGGTTGAGCTTATTGGAATAGGGGAAGATAAAGGCAAGGAAGCCCTTATTGATTTCCAGAATGAAAACTTAATTGCTTGGATAGACGGGAAGGTCAAAGCAGTTACTCCTGATTTGATTTGTATCGTTGATTCAGAAACCTTCGTGCCAGTGCCTACCGATGCACTAAAATATGGCAAGCGAGTGATGGTTGTAGGGCTTGAATGTCACCCGCTGTGGCGTAGCCCTAAAGGGATAGAATTGGTTGGACCACGCTATTTTGGATATGATGTGGATTATGAGCCTGTAGAAGTTTTAACAAGTAAATGTGATCAAAAGGAGGGGTGCTAATGTTGTATAGACTAGGTATAGATGTTGGTGGTACAAACACCGATGCAGTTTTGATTGATGATGAAATGAAAGTAGTTGCTGAAGTGAAAATTCCTACAACGGAAGACATTCACTCAGGAATATTAGATGCGATGAAAAAAATATTGGAGATATCTGGCGTCAATCGCGAACAAATTAAGCAGGCCATGTTGGGTACCACCCAATGTACAAATTCCATAATTGAACGAAAAAATTTAGCAAAAATAGGGGTTTTACGCCTTGGTGCGCCTGCCAGTTGCGACATAAGGCCTATGATTGATTGGGACGAAGACTTAAGATGCTTAGTGGAAGATGCTCAAATTATCGGTGGTGGCTTTGAGCATGATGGCAGGGAGATTGCTCCTTTCGACGAAGAAGCGGCCCGTAGTTTTTTTGAAAATTTAAAAGGCAAAGTGGATTCTATAGCAATCAGCTGTGTGTTCTCGACCATTCGCAATGACCATGAAAAAAGGGCAGCAAAGCTTTGTTATGAGGTGATGGGAGAGGATGTTCACGTATCCATTTCCAGTGAAATCGGAAGTATGGGACTTATTGAACGAGAGAATGCCACCATTTTGAATGCCATGCTGAACAAAATTGCAAGGCATATAACCACTAGTTTTGAGCAGAAGCTAAGAGAATTTGGTGTGTTAAATGCAGCAGTATACCTTTCCCAAAATGATGGAACATTGATGACAATGGAGCATGCTCAGCGTTATCCGGTGTTAACCATAGCCAGTGGTCCTACCAACAGTATTCGTGGGGCAAGTTACCTGAGCAATCTTGAGGATGCAATCGTGGTTGATGTTGGTGGTACTACTTTAGACATGGGGATGCTACAAAAAGGATTTCCACGTGAAAGTAGCGTGGCCGTTACCATTGGTGGCGTTCGTACAAACTTTAGAATGCCAGATATTGTGTCTATCGGTTTAGGTGGTGGTAGTATTGTTCGAGAAAAAGACGGAAAAATAACGGTAGGTCCTGATAGTGTTGGATACAAAATAACAAAAGATGCACTTGTCTTTGGAGGAGATATACTCACAGCAACAGATATTGCAGTACGTCTTGGCATGGCTGATATTGGAGACAAATCAAAAGTTGCCCATCTAGATGAGGAGTTTGCAAAAAGAGCTCTGGCTGTAATCAGAGAGCTTACAGAAGATACCATAGATGCAATCAAAGTGTCAGGAGATGATGTGGATGTAATCCTAGTTGGTGGTGGTTCAGTTATCCTACCCTTAGACCTTGTAGGAACCAAGTCCGTAACCCTGCCAGAGTATTTTGGCGCCGCCAATGCCATCGGGTCTGCAATTGCTAAAGTAAGTGGTAAAGTTGAGAAACTAGTTTCCTATGATGAAACTCCAAGGGAACAAGCCCTTAAAGAGGCGCGAGAAGAAGCGATTGAATTAGCGGTTAAGGCTGGCGCAATACGAGAAAGTGTAGAAATCATAGAGATGGAAGATACACCTCTTGCCTATTATGCAGGAAATACTTGTCGAGTGGAAGCAAAGGCGGCTGGAGAGCTTGCTTAAACCATGAACAAAATGTATTGAAAAAGTGATGGTTATAGTGTTAGAATAAGTATAGGGTGAGAAGAAGCGTGTTCGACTTATTTTTCTCACCCTATCACTAGCACTACGAAGATTATTTTTCGACGAAATATAGAAGTTGATAAGATTTCAGGAAGAGAATGAGGTTATGATTATGGAAAAAGATGGAAGGAAAATTTCCCTCAAACGCGCAGAAGAACTAAAGGTACACCATGCAGAGTTGTCGCACATACCGAAAGGTACAGATGCACCTTCAAGAAGGCTTTACGAAAAGCAAAAAGAGAAGTTACTGACTCTTTTTGAGGGGGATGAAAGGGATTGGAACGATTGGAAATGGCAAGTAAAGCACCGCATTGAACATGTGGATGATTTGGCCAAAATCTTAAGGCTCTCGGAGGAAGAAAAAGAAGAAATCAGAAGATGCGGAGAAGAGAATCGTTTTGCCATTACTCCATACTATTTGGCTCTCATTGATCCGGAAGATAAGTTGGATCCTATCAGAAGGTTATGCATACCTGATTCTGATGAAATGAATGCCGAAGGAGAAGCGGATCCTATGGGTGAAGAGTTTACCAATCCAGCGGGAGTCATTACACGTCGCTATCCGGATCGTCTCATTATCAATGTAACCAATGCTTGTGCCATGTTTTGTAGACATTGCCAAAGAAGAAGAAGAATTGGGGGCAGTGACCAGGATGCAAGTCGTAAGCAATTGGAAGAAAGCTTTGAATATATCCGAAACAATCCTGAAGTAAGAGAGGTTCTGGTTACGGGTGGTGATGCTCTCATGCTAGAAGATGAGCAACTAGAATATATCTTTTCCAGTTTGAGGAGCATACCTACTGTGGAAGTGATTCGTATTGGTTCTAGAACGTTGGTGACGCTTCCGATGCGAATAACCGACCGCTTTTTAGAGATGATAGAGAAATATCATCCCGTATATCTAAATACTCATTTTAATCATCCTCGTGAAGTGACTCCTGAAGCTAAAGAGGCTTGTGTAAGGCTTAGCAAAGCAGGAGTACCTATGGGCAATCAGATGGTGCTCCTTCGAGGGGTGAACGATGATAAACACATTGTCCATCTACTGAATCGTGAGTTGTTAAAAGCAAGAGTGCGGCCCTATTACATTTTCCATGCCAAGAATGTGGCAGGAACCACCCATCTAGGGGTAAGCATAGATGAAGGGCTTTCAATTATGAGATATTTAAGAGGGCGTGCATCGGGGATGTTGATTCCAACTTATGTAGTGAATGCTCCAAATGGTCTTGGAAAGATTCCACTTCTTCCCGAATATGTGGTAGAGAAAACTCTTGAAAAAATTGTTCTTCGCACTTGGGAGGGTAAGCTGGTAGAATATCCCATCTAAAATCCAGTTCACACTACAGCTTGCCCACATAAGCGCAACTACACTGTGCCAGTTGCATTTGCAAGAGCATTAGAATTATCTTAGATAATGGCAAATACGCCATACATGGGTAAAGATTTTTGTCTGAGTGAAACGAGTT
>JGI20163J15578_10000598_pt1 | contig 14960 bp, 11 predicted proteins | sample TergutCu122P1_FD_15578 | JGI IMG/M metagenome (IMG submission 15578)
TACGGATTGTATGACAGAGCACTTGGTGTGACATATCTTAATGGGCTTTATGAAGCAATTGAAAAAAACTCAAAGAATCGAGACTGAATTCAGTTCAAAATAATTGGGCATAATTGGGCTTAAATGGAAGGATGTACATTATGAAACTATCGATTTCAAGTTTATCAGATAAATCAGGTTGGGAGCGAGCAGAGGTTCAAATTCCGAAATACGATGTGGCGGCAATGAAAGCGCGAACTGAAAAGGCGCCTGTATGGGTGCATTTTGGTGCAGGAAATTTTTTCCGTGGTTTTATTGCTGCGTTAGTCCAACGGTTACTTGAAACAGGAGATATGGAGCGAGGAATTGTAGCTGTGTCAACTTATAACCGTGACATTATCAATCAAATATACACTCCTTACGATAATTTGATTTTAAGAGTACTTTTGGGATCAGACGGAACCCTTGAACGCGAAATCATAGGCTCTGTTGCAGAAGCACTTGTTTTGGAGCAAAGTGACCCTGCAGGCAGGCAAAGACTAGAGGAAATATTTCAAAATCCCGACTTGCAGATAGCGAGTCTCACCATTACGGAAAAAGGTTACGCATTACGTGATGTGGATGGAGAATTGCTTCCGGCGGTTGCACAAGATATTAAAAATGGTCCGAGGAAATCAGTACACGCTATGGGTATTTTAGCTGGATTATTATACAGTCGCTATGTGGCAGGCGGATATCCTCTAGCTGTAGTGAGTATGGACAATTGTTCTAAAAATGGAACGCTGTTAGAAAACGGAATTCGTGAGGTTGCAGAGGCTTGGAGGAAAGCAGGATTTGTAGATGGAAGTTTCTTGGCATACCTTGCTGATGAATCAAAAGTTGCATATCCTTGGACTATGGTTGACAAAATAACCCCAAGACCCGATGAAACCGTTGCTCAAGATTTAACGGGGCGCGGAATTGTAGATATGAAACCAATAGTTACGGCAAAAAACACATATATTGCACCATTTGTAAATGCAGAAAGGTCAGAGTATTTGGTTATTGAAGATAAATTTCCGGCAGGCAGACCACCGCTAGAAAAAGCAGGAGTATATTTTACAGATCGTGAAACCGTTGGCAAAACGGAACGCATGAAAGTAACAACTTGTCTAAATCCGCTGCATACAGCTATGAGCATGTACGGCTGTCTACTAGGTTATACACTAATTAGTGAGGAAATGAAAGACAAAGACATCGTCGCGTTGATTCGACGTCTAGGTTATGTGGAGGGATTGCCTGTAGTAGTTAATCCCGGAATTATATCACCGCAAGAATTTTTAGATGAGGTGGTAAATGAAAGATTGCCTAATCCTTTTATGCCGGATGCGCCTCAGCGCATTGCCACAGACACATCGCAAAAAGTAGGGATTCGATTTGGTGAAACTATCAGGAGTTATGCTGCACAAGGACTTGATTTGGACTCTTTAGTTGCAATTTCTTTAAGTATAGCAGGTTGGTTTCGTTATCTTTTGGCTGTTGACGATGATGGTAGAGATATGGTTGTGTCACCTGACCCACTATTAGAAGAATTACAGACTAAACTTAAAGATGTAATTTGGGATGACCCAAATAGTTACAATGGTCAAATCAGAGGCATTTTAAGCAATACGGCAATTTTTGGAAGTGATTTGACAAAGACACCTCTTGGTGAAAAAATCGAAGTGATATTTGTTGAGCTTTTAGCAGGTCCGGGAGCTGTACGAAAAACATTGCAAAAATACTTGCCAAAGTAATAAAAAATGATATAATAAATAAAGATGTATCAAAAAAGGTAAACGTTTACTTATTGACAAGTAGAAGGTTTTATGTACATGTGAACAGTTAAAAAGTTGAGTGCAAAAGCACTGTTGACAGCAGCTACAATGCGATGGAAATGTCATGTTAGCCGAGATAGTGTGTCCAAAGAAGTAAACGTTTACATACTGAGAAATTTGGGCATTTGAGCATTTGCTCTGATATATTTCAGATTGTACTGTGAGCAATATAAATAATCGAACTAAAACGGAGCAAGCGATGTTCTGTTTTTAGATAAAAAATTAAAGTATCTACAATACTATACTATGAAAAGTAGAATTTTAGGAGGAATTAAAATGAAAAGAAATCTAAAAAAATTGGCTTTGGTACTAGTTGCACTCATGCTTGCTGTATCATTCGCTGCATGTAACAATGACCCACCGGCACCGGTTACACCAGATCCGGTGGAAAATGAAAATGGTGAAGAAGAAGTAGCTGCACCAGCTTATCCAACAAGAGATATTACAATCGTTGTGCCTTGGGGCGCAGGAGGCGGAACAGACTTAACCGTTCGTTCACTTGCAGACCAAATGCAAATCGTACTTGGCGAGAATATGCCTGTTCTAAATATGGGCGGAGCCGGTGGTTCTATCGGTATGCAAGATGTATTTGATGCAGCAAGAGACGGTTACAGAATTCTTGGAACAAGTATGTCATCTTTAGCTACAGTTCGTATCATGGGTCTTGCAGACATTGCATACACAGACTGGTACGCTTGGAATGCAGCATTTACACCAAATGTAATCGTTGTAAGAGGTGATTCTCCATACGAGACATTGCAAGATCTTATTGACGCAATGGCAGCAGCTCCTGGTACTATTACACTAGGAAGCGCAGGTCCTGGTTCTAGTGGTCATGTTGGCGCAGTTTTATTTGCAGAATCAGCTGGCGTAACTTTCAACCACATTCCATATGAAGGTGGCGGCGCAGCAATCATTGCAACACTTGGCGGCGAAGTTGAATTCTCAACACAGCTTCTTTCTGAAAAAATAGATCATATCCGTTCCGGTGATTTAAGAGCACTTGCTACATTAAGTGACCAACCAATGGAAATCGTTGGCGCAGATGGCGAAACTATCGTAATTCCGTCAGCAGGTAGCATCGTTCCTGCTTTGGCACCTGCACTACCATTTGGTGGTTCTTTCGGAATTATGGTTCCTAGAGATACACCTAGTCACATCGTAGAAACACTTGAAAGCGCATATTTAGTGGCTGTTGCTTCTCCTGAATTCAATGCGTTCACAGAAGACAGAGGTATGATTGCAGTTGGCATGTCTATTGCGCAAACTGACGCGTACCTTGCAACTACAGCTTCAAGAGTTGGATGGATTTTATGGGATGCTGGTCTTGCAGTAGAATCTCCGGAAACATTTGGAATTCCTCGTCTGTAAGCCTGGGAATTTAAATTTGAATCTGTCAGAATTTGAATAACAAGCGGCAGGCTTGCCACTCAAATTGTTGAACGTTCAAAATACTTTACAATAAAATGGCGGGAATAAGGAAAGTTTTACTTGTTCCCGCTACTTTTAAAAACACAGAATGCAAATTAAAGCATAGTGTAAGGAGGGTGTCACGTTGTATCGAAAACATATTGATTTTGTCAGTTCGATTTTATTAATGGCGCTTTCGATTTTTGTTTTGATTGAAAGTTATTCATATTATCAAACACAAAATGAACGAATGGTGGTGGTTTTTCACCAATCGGCAGGTTTCTTTCCGATTTTGATAGGAAGTGCTTTGTTGATTTGCTCAATATTACTGTTTATCAGGAGTGTGAGAGGCGGCGCGTTCAAAGAAAATTTTGTAAAAATAAAAGAAGGCGCAATAGCCTTTTTAAAAACAACTACGGCCTTTCGTGCGTTAGTTGGATGTATATGGATGGGAATTTACGTGTTCGTTTTGCTTCAAAGAATTGGATTTGCAATGGGCACGCCAGTTTTTCTCGTTTTGATGATGACATTCTTACAATTTCAAGATCTCAAAGAAGCAGGTTTAAAGAGAGCTATTTGGTCAATTGTAAAATATATTTTAATTTCCGTGGGGATAGTTGGATTTACTTATGTGTTGTTCCAAGTAATCTTCCGCGTNCCATTACCATAAAGGAGGACCACTAGTATGTTAGAGCTACTAGGTCATTTAGGAGAAGCGTTTCAAATTGCCTTTACNCCGGCGCATTTTATTGCACTGGTTCTGGCAGTATTTGCTGGTCTTGTAATGGGAATATTACCGGGACTTACTGCGACCATGTCAGTAGCATTGCTTGCAGGCCTTACATTCGGATTCAGTCCGGAAATTGCAGTTATCTCCCTTGTTGGAGTTTATACAGGTGCAATCTCAGGCGGTTGTCAAGCTGCTGTTTTGCTCAATATTCCGGGAACGCCTGCTTCTGCAGCAACTGCACTTGATGGGCATATGCTAAGCAAGCAAGGTAAAGGCGGATTAGCTATTTTTGCTGCAACAGGAGCTTCTATGATAGGAACTTTGATTGGCGTATTTTTTGTGTTATTTTTAACACCGCCACTCAGTGCACTAGGTTTAAGATTTCAATCATATGAATTTTTCTTGTTGGCTTTATTTGGCATAATGATTTGTGGGACACTTGCCGGTGGAGACCCAATAAAAGGTTGGATTGCCGGATTTATTGGATTGCTTATCGCTACGGTTGGCATGGATCCTATGTCTGGTTTTGTGCGCTTTGGTTTTGACTATCAGCCATTGCGCGGCGGACTGCCTTTGATTCCGCTTATGATTGCCATTTTCGGTATCCCTGAAATTTTCAAGGTATTCGTGCGGCAAAAAGAAGAGGTTGGAGTCATGTCGCCCTACAAGATAGGTGAAGGGGTGAAAATTTTGGGCCAAAACAAGGCGAACCTTGCAAGAGGTGGCATTATTGGCACATTACTTGGCATTGTTCCCGGTGTTGGGGAAGATATAGGCGCATGGATGTCTTATTCGTCAGCAAAAACCTTTAGTAAGGGCGCAGAAAAAGAGAAATTCGGAAAAGGCTCATTTGCCGGTGTAATTGCATCGGAAGCGGGTAGCAATGCTTCAAAAACAGCGGCGCTTATCCCGGTGTTGTCCCTGGCGATTCCGGGCAGCACTTCTGCTGCGGTTATGCTTGCAGCTTTCTTCATGCATGGATACAGACCCGGCCCACTACTTATGAACGAAGATCCGGGTTTTATAACGCAAATTGCCGTATTCTTTGCACTTGCAGCGATGGTAATGATGGTTCTGGGTGTTCTTCTATCAAAGGTTTCTGTTAAAATCTTGATGGTAGAAAAAGCGATTTTGTTACCGGCCATTTTTTCACTTTGCGTAATTGGTGCGTTCATGGTTCGCTATGTTCTATTTGATGTAAATGTAATGTTCGTATTTGGATTCCTTGGCTTTTTGTTCTTCTATGCAAAATTACCGGCGGCACCACTACTACTTGGCATTGTTTTAGGCCAGATGGCAGAGGCGAATTTAATTCGTTCTCTTAGACTTTCCGGTGGCAGCATAATGCCTTTCTTCACAAGACCTATTAGCCTTATATTCGTGATTATTATTGCGCTTATGGTTTTAATGCAGTTTACGTGGTTTAAGAATTTGTTGGCACGCAAGAAAAAAACAGATGAAGCAAATGAAATAGACGAAGCAAATAAAGTAGATGAAGTAAATAAATAATAGTAAAAGATGAAAACTCAGGGTATTGTTGCGTGCTGCATCGATACCCTGATTCACAAAAAAGTAGGGAGCTCGCATGTTGAATAAAAAGTCACACAAGTTTGCTACACTGAAAGATGTTGCAAGGCTCGCCGAAACAAGCACGGCGACATGTTCCTATGTATTATCCGACGCAACAGGACGTTATGTTTCGGACAAGTTGCGAGCGAAAGTTAAATCGGCAGCGAAAACACTTGGATACGTGAAATCCGGAGCGGCCAGTAGCCTAAAAGGAAAAAAGACCGGTGTTATAGCTGTACTTATACCACAATATGAAAACCACTTTTTTGCCGGTATTTTTGCGGCGGTGGAACGTACAGCACAAAAACGAGGTTACGTGCTTGCAACATTAAACACTTTCGATGACCCTGAGCGAGAAAAACAAGCTATTAACCAAATGGTACGTTTGCGTGTGGACGGATTTCTAGTTATTCCCACCATGCGCGGCGGAGTAAATACAGAAACGCTTCGCACACATAAAGTGCCATGCGTTTCCGTTGAACGTCCCCTTGTTGGCGTAGCGGAAGGCGAATATGATTTTATCAGCAGTAATAACCTCATGGCGGGTTACCTTTTGACTAAAAACGCTTTAGAGAATGGGCATAAACGGATTGCCCTTGCTCATTGGCAAAGTGAAATTACAAGCAGTATTGCAAATCTTGACGAAAGAAGAATAGGCTATATTCAGGCAATGGAAGAGCAAGGGCTCTTTGAACCAAATCTTCTCTTTGGTGGCGATATCACCCGTGAAGAGGGTGCAAGAATTACAGCACAAATTTTAAAAGATAAAACTGTGACAGCCATTGTGTACGCACACTATATCTTGGCGGAAGGTGGCATACAATATCTGCGCAAAAACGGCATACGCATACCGGAGGATGTTTCTATATCTCTTTTGGGTGAGCCTTATTGGTCGGATATGGTTGAAACAGACTTTACAAGAATTGTACAGCCCAGCGAAGAACTTGGGCGAAAAGCGGTTGAAGTACTGCTTGCTCGAATTGAAGGAGACTCGGGAGCGTCGGTTGTTTTGGAAATCCCGACAATTTTGCATAAAGGAACAAGTGTTGGGAAGCTTAAAAGATAAAAATGAGGAGGAATAGACTTGAATAAAGTTGTAGTAGGAATGATTGGCAGCGGGTTTGCTGCGCAGTTTCATGCGGAAAATTGGCAGCGTACTTATGGACCGGAAGTGGTGCTCAAAACAATTGCGTCATTGGATGGGGCAGAGGAGTTTGCGAAAAAGCATGGCTTTCAGTCATGGACGACTGATTATAAAGAACTTTTGAACGATCCGGAAATCAACGTGATAGATATTATTACGCCACCGCACACACATGCACAGATGATTATTGATGGACTAAATGCCGGCAAACACGTGGTTTCAGAAAAACCGCTCACCGGATATTTTGGTGAAAAGACAGACGGAAAAACTATGAGTGATGCAGTTGACGCAGAAATTGCGCGTATTGAAGAGGCGATTTCTGCCAGCGGTAAGAGATTTATGTATGCAGAAAACTGGGTGTATGCTCCGGGTGTGCAAAAAAGTGCACAAATGTTGCGAGCGCAAAAGGGGAAGGTGCTTTATATGCACGCCGAAGAAAGCCATAGCGGTTCACATGCATATCACGCTGCAAATTGGAAATACAATGGTGGCGGTTCATTGATTCGTCAAGGGTGTCATCCTATATCGGCGGTACTCTATTTAAAATCAGTAGAAGCAGAAGTACGCGGCGAAACCATTGGTGTAAAGTCAGTCATGTGTGAAGTCGGTTTTGCGGCGGAATGTCTGCGGGAAGATGAAAAAAAGCATATCGATTCTCGCCCTGTGGACGTGGAAGATATTGCAGATATTATTATCACTTTTACAGACGGCACAAAAGCACATGTAGTTTCCAGTGATATGCTCCTGGGCGGTATAAGAAACTGTGTTGAACTGTACCTAAATAACGGCGTGCATCGCTTCAAAATGAACCCAAATGACATGTTTATGTCCTACCAAGCAGAAGAAGATGGGCTAGAAGATGTGTTCTTTACTGAAAAATTAGGCGTAAAGAGCGGTTGGCAGTTTGTTGCACTTGAAGATGATATTTTACGTGGATACCAAGCAGAATTCCAAAATTTTGTTGAATGTGTTGCATATGACAAAGAACCACATTCAGGGATGAAATTGGCGGTTGACACGATGAAAGTGATTTATGCCGGTTATCGCTCGGCGCAAGAAGGTCGTAGAATTGAATTTTAGTTTTTTATTATGGAGGCAATCATGTTGGGAATTAGCGGATTTATAGACGAAATAGATGCGAAATTTGAGGAGCAAACTCGAATTGCAAAAGAAATTGGACTGAAATATGCAGAAGTTCGTTCTGCAAACGGTACATTTGTGGGTTTGCATACGCCGGATGAAATCCGCGGGTATAAGCAGCGTATTGATGAATTGGGGCTGAAAGTTTCAAGTTTGGCATCTCCAATTGGAAAAGTGCCAATTGCAGCACCGTTTGAGCAGGAATGGGAACGTTTTTTGCGTTTTACTGAGCTTGCGGCACAGTTTGAAACAAAAAACATGCGCGTGTTCAGCTTTTTTATCCCTGCAGATGAAAATGCCGACGATTATAGCGAAGAAGTGCTTAGTCGCATGAAACGTATGGCGGAGCATGCGAAATCAGTAGGCATCACACTTTTGCATGAAAATGAAAAAGGCGTGTTTGGTGATGTGCCGCGTCGTTGCTTGCTTTTGGCAAAAGAGATTGACAATCCGAACTTCCGTTTGATTTTTGACTTTGCAAACTTTGTGCAATGCAAACAAAATGTGATGGAAGCATATGAAATGCTGAAGCCGTACATTGCCTATTTTCATGTGAAGGATGAGCTCGCAACCACGAGCGAATCCGTTCCGGCAGGGCAAGGGGATGGCGAAATTGAAGCGATTTTGAGCCTTGCGATTGCAGGTGGGTACAAGGGATTCCTATCTCTTGAGCCACACTTAGTAGACTTTGCTGGGCTTGCAAGCCTGGAAACTGACCCGCACAAGCGTAACTCAACCATGAGCGGAGAAGAGGCATTTCGCACAGCCTATGATGCACTTCTAGGAATTTTAGCACGTATCGGGTAGACGGTTAAAGGGTTACGCCGGTTTTGAATATGGTAAGTTCTCTTGCGCCGTTTATTTCGTTTTTTGCTTTAATTTCACCTGAAGCAAGAGCACGAACATATTCGTACAGCTCAGTGACAAGAGTTTCCATAGGAACGCCTTTAAGTAGCGAACCGGCATCAAAGTCAATCCAGCCGGGCTTACGGCTTGCGAGATTCGTGTTGCTGGATATTTTTACTGTGGGAACAGGTGCGCCAAAAGGTGTGCCACGTCCCGTAGTAAAAAGTATTAGATGTGCGCCGCTTGCAGTCATGCTACTTGTTGAGACTAAATCGTTGCCTGGACCGGCGAGAAGATTTAAGCCTTTCGCCAAAGCGGGGTCACCGTATTTTAAGACAGCCATAACATCGGAAGTTCCTCCCTTTTGTAAACATCCTAAACTTTTATCTTCTAAAGTTGATATTCCACCTGCAAGGTTTCCGGGTGATGGATTTTCATATATCTCTTGCTTGTTTTCAATAAAATATGTCTTGAAGTCATTTATAAGATTGACCGTTTGCTCAAAAAGCTGTGGCGTGCGGCAACGGTTCATCAAAATAGTTTCAGCACCAAACATTTCCGGAACTTCTGTCAAAATAACAGAACCCCCTTCAGCAACTAAACGGTCAGAAAAGGCACCCACAAGTGGATTTGCAGTAATTCCGGAAAATCCGTCAGAACCGCCACATTTTAGACCTACGATAAGTTCGCTCATAGGAATTTGCTCACGATTAAATTGGCTTGCGTAAGTGACGAGTTCACGCAAAATTGCAAGGCCGTCCTCATGCTCATCTTTTGAGTCTTGGCAGACTAAAAAACGAACACGCTCTTTATCGTAATCACCAAGTAGTTCCTGTAGACCTTCTACTGTGTTGTTTTCACAACCAAGTCCTAAAACTAAAACTGCACCGACATTAGGGTGTTTAATTATCCCTGTCAAAATACGACGGGTGTTTTCAAGGTCATCGGAAAGCTGTGAGCAACCGTAAGGGTGAGGGAAAGCGTAAAGACCGTCAATTTCATCAGTAAAAAAAGTCTGCGCATTTTTTTCTAAAAACAAGGCAGTAGAGTTTATACAACCAACAGTAGGAACAATCCAAACCTCGTTACGAATTGCCACGCTGCCGTCTTTTCGGCGGTAACCAAAAAACGTGCCTGGTTTTTGCTTCGCAAGGGGATTGAGATTAGGTGTATAAGTGTATTCTAAAAGCCCGTCAAGTGCGGTTTTTAAGTTGTGGGTATGCACAACTTCGCCGGTAGAAATGGCAGCTTTTGCGTGACCGATAGGGTGTCCATATTTTATCACAGCCTCTCCTGCGTTTATGCACTCAAGTGCCACTTTGTGCCCGGCATCTACTGGGTCAGCTAAAGTGAGCTCACTACCATCAATAGAAACAACCTCTCCTTCGGAAAGTGGCACTAGTGTTACGGCCACGTTGTCGGCCTGATTTATTTTCAAGATTTTCATTAAAACCTCCTTATTCGAGTACGGCTAAGATAGCAGCACGAATACCATTTTTTTCAATATCATCGTAATATCTCGTAACGTAAGCGGTCATATCACCTAAAGCGTTCAAATCCTCACCCCAAAAATCTGTGTTTCCTAAAAAAGCATGTATGAATTTATCAGTGGGACTTGTGGCATATTCGGTGAAAAAGGCAAGAACATTAACATCGTCACGAATTTCGTAAACATCATCACCACGCCTGCCTATGAGACAGCCATTACCTTGAGTGGAATTGCGGTAAAACGTTGCAAGAGTTGCCAGACTAAATGTGAGACAAGCAGGTAGCTTGCCATTTGTAGCAAAGCTATTTTTTAAAGATGGCAAAATTCGTGTTTTCCACTTAGAAACGGAGTTAAGCGCAATGCTGAGCAGAGCGTGCTTTATGAACGGATTTTCAAATCGTTCCATAACAGAATTTGCAAAGTTAAGCACCTCATCTTTTGGCAGGGGAACTGTAGGGGCAATTTCTTCGTAGACTGCTTTTTCCATAAAAACACGAATAGTTTTGTCGGTCATGGCTTCGGAAACGATATCCAGCCCTGCCAGAAAGGCTGCAAATACAGTAGATGTATGCGCACCGTTTAAAATATATACTTTTCGTTCGCGATATGGACGCAGATTATCTGTAAACACAACGGGCATATCGGCAGAATCAAGAGGGAAAGCTTGCTGTACATCTTTAAAGCGAGGACTTTCAATAACCCAAAGCCCAAAGGGTTCGCCTACGACTAATAGTTCATCACGATACCCAAGCATATCACGCTCAAGGGTTTCGGCTTCGTCTGTTGGATAACCGGAAACGATACGGTCAACTAAAGAATTACAGAAAATGCAATTGTCATTAATCCATGTAGCAAAAGTTTTTGGCAAATTCCACAGCGTGATTAATTTGTTTACGCAGTTTTGGAGTTTCGTGCCGTTATCTTCAATAAGCTCCGTGGGAAGAATTATAAGGCCGCAATCTTTTGCGCCACCAAAATGTATATAACGTTCGTAGAGAAACTGAGTCAATTTTCCCGGAAAAGAGCTCGCAGGTTTTTGGTCAAACAAATCAGTTTCATCACATACGATACCGGCTTCTGTTGTGTTGGAGATAACAAAACGTAAATCCTTGTTTTTTGCAAGATTCAAATAGCGGTCATAATGCGTAAAAGGATTTATTGCTTCATTTATCGAACTGATTATGCGAGACTTGACTACCTTTTCGCCGTTTTCAAGACCGCGCAAAATAACGGTATAGGTGGAGTCCTGATTTTCAAAAGAGCTCAAAGAACCTCCGGAAGTCGGCTTTATTATAGCGATGCCACCGTCAAAGACGCCTTGTTCGTTTGCAACGTCAATCATATAATCAGCAAAACCACGCAGGAAATTTCCTCCGCCGTATTGAATTACTGTCGTCTTTTTTTTCATAGATTTATCTTGTATACCAATTTGCCTCATATTTGCCTCCATTTTATGACAATTGTTTTCACTCTTTGCTGTGTGTGTTTCCCATAGCGAAAATCATCGATGTGTAACATTTATATAAGGTATTTTTGCAAAGCTCATTGCGTTTTGAAAAACACCATTATCGCACGGTAAACCTTAATTATTATAACATAGCATGCAACATATTTGAACATGGTATACAACTTAGTATAAAAATGCGACAAGATAAAAAGGTCAATATTTGCAACAACAAAACGGGACAGTAGTCAACATTTGCAACAACAACGCCCTTGAAAAAAACACGTAAATATAGTAAACTGATATAAGTTGACCGAAACGGTCATGCGTTAGAATTCAAAGAATTTGGGGGTATAAAACAGATGCACTCTTTTATGGATAAAGACTTTCTGCTGCATACGGAAACGGCAAAAATATTGTATCATGACACTGCAGCAAAAATGCCTATAATTGACTTCCATTGCCACATTAATCCGGCAGAAATCATGGAAAACAGAAAATTTGAAAACATTACACAAGCGTGGCTTGGTGGAGATCACTACAAATGGCGGTTAATTCGTACCATGGGCGTACAGGAGCAGTTTATAACAGGTGACGCTTCTGACCGTGAGAAGTTTCAAAAGTTCGCAGAAACACTGCCAAAATGCATAGGAAGTCCTATTTATCACTGGACACACCTAGAACTACAGCGTTATTTTGGTTCAAATCTTGTTATAAGTGGTGACACGGCTCAGGAGATTTGGGATTTGACTGAAGCGAAACTAAAAGAAGAATCTTTGCGTGTGCGAGGCATTATAGCTCAGTCAAAAGTACAAGCAATTGGCACGACAGACGACCCGACAGATGATCTTTTGTGGCACAAACAACTTAGAGAAGATGTGACAAACAAAACAGTTGTATCTCCCACCATGCGGCCCGATAAGGCTATAAATATCGATAAAGCCGGGTATGCCGAATATATAGCGAAACTGGCAAATGTCACCGGCATAACAATAAAAAAGCGAGATGATCTTAAAGCCGCACTGCTTGAGCGAATTGAATTTTTCCAGCAGATGGGGTGCAAAGCATCTGACCACGGACTCGACTATGTGGCATACAGGATTATGGGTGAAAACAAACTAGACGAGATATTCCAAAAATGTCTCGCCGGCGAAACTGTCACCATGGAAGAAGCAGAAGCGTTCAAGACGGACTTGATGCTGTTTTTCGGACGAGAGTTCGCGCGTAGAGGCTGGGTAATGCAGATACATTATGGCGTGCAACGTAATTGCAACGAGGCTGCGTTTGCAAGACTTGGCCCCGATACAGGGTTTGACGCAATGGGCATGCGTTATTGTGGAACAGAAATCACAAGGTTTTTAAATGCTCTTGAAAAAGACGGTTTGCTTCCAAAGACAGTGCTATTTTCAATAAATCCTCATGATGATGCAATGCTAGGAACGATTATTGGTTGCTTCCAAGGTGGCGAAATCAGAGGGAAAATCCAGCACGGTGTTCCGTGGTGGTTCAATGACTCTAAGCATGGCATGGAAAATCAGCTTGTTACACTGGGAAGCCTCGGAGTACTTGGAACATTTATCGGAATGCTCACAGATTCACGCTCGTTTTTATCCTATGCTCGTCACGAGTATTTTCGCAGAATTCTTTGCAATCAAATAGGCACATGGGTAGAAAAAGGCGAGTATCCAAACGACAAAAAAGCGCTTACGGAATTAGTTGAAGATATTTCATATCGTAACGCTGCAAGATATTTTGGTTATGAAGTTTTGGCATAAAAAAAAATTTTTGGAATTTATAAAATGAAAGGAAAATATATATGGATGTTTTAAAAAGAATTGAAACTTGCGGAGTTGTACCTGTGGTTGTGATAGGTAACGCAGATGACGCAGTGCCTACGGCAAAAGCACTTTTAGAAGGTGGTGTAGATGTAATGGAAATCACCTTACGAACGGCGGCGGGGCTTGACGCGATTCGTGAAGTTGCTAAAAACTGTCCGGAAGTTTGTGTGGGTGCAGGTACCGTTTTAACACTAGAGCAGTGCAAACAAGCGGTAGAAGCCGGTGCAAAGTTCATTGTTTCTCCGGGATTTGATCCTGCCACAGTGAAGTGGTGTGTAGAAAACAATATCGCAGTGACTCCGGGCTGTGTAACACCTACAGAAATTATGGGGGCACTCACATTTGGGCTTCAAGTATTGAAATTCTTCCCTGCTGACGTATATGGCGGACTTTCTGCCATGAAAGCACTTGCAGGACCCTTTGGAAATGTAAAGTTCATTCCTACAGGTGGCGTTTCTGAAAAAACACTAGCGGAATATGTAGAAGCACCTTTCATTCATGCTGTAGGAGGTAGCTGGTTTTGCAATAAAGATGATATTGCAAATGGCAACTTTGAGCGCATTACTGAACTTTCGCGTGCGGCAGCAAATATCGCACAAAAGTAAAACTAGTTACAGTGAAAATAAAAATATAAAATAAAAGTTAAAAAATAGTAAAGGATGGTTGAATGTATATGAAATACTTATCATTTGGAGAAATTATGCTCCGTCTCAAAGCTCCCGGTGTGGAACGCTTTTTCCAGTCTCCACAACTTGAGGCAACATTTGGTGGAGGTGAAGCAAACGTTGCGGTGTCCCTTTCAAACTACGGTTGTGATGCTGCATTTTTAACGGTTCTGCCGAAAAACGCTTTGGCTGACCATTGTATTGCTGAGCTTAGAAAGTTTGGTGTAGATACAAGTCGTATCTTGCGTGGCTCAGGTCGCATGGGAATATACTTCCTTGAAGGTGGCGCAAATCAATTACCAAGCAAGGTAATATATGACCGTGCAGGTTCTGCTATCGCAGAAGCCAAATCCGGAGATATAGATTGGGATAAAGCATTTTCCGGCATCGGGTGGTTTCATATCACAGGCATTACACCTGCAATTAGTGAAAGTGCGATGAAACTTTCGTTAGAGAGCGTGCAAGAAGCTAAAAAACGTGGCATTACTGTTTCTTGTGACTTGAATTTTCGCAACAACTTGTGGAAATACGGCAAAAATGCACCGGAAGTAATGCGTGAACTTACAAAATTTGTTGACATTGCTATTGCAAATGAAGAAGATGTTCAAAAGTCTCTCGGCATTACTGCAGACGTGAGCGTTGAGCACGGTGAACTTGATAGAGAAAAATACAAAGCTTTATCAGATGAAGTACTGGCTCAATACCCTGACATGAAATTGATTGCCATTACACTTAGAGAAAGCAAAAGTGCAGACTCAAACGGTTGGGCGGCTTGTCTGAATGACCGCAAAACATTCATTGAGAGCAAGCACTACATGATAGACGACATTGTGGATCGTGTTGGTGGCGG
>JGI20163J15578_10000599_pt1 | contig 14952 bp, 11 predicted proteins | sample TergutCu122P1_FD_15578 | JGI IMG/M metagenome (IMG submission 15578)
CCATATTGCTGCTGCTGCATAGAGGCGGTCAAGATAATCCCATGCGATAAGAAAAAATGCTGCATCGTTATTATCCTGTTCTCTGGCCCAGTCAAGAGCCGGCTGCCCGTTTTCCATGCAAGATCTTTTATCTGCATTTTTTATTAAGAGATATTCTGTTTCTTCCAGCCGTTTGTTTACAAGAGCGCCTGCAAGGGGTGTTAACCCTGCGCTGTTGGATTTATCAACCATATCAGGATATTTTTCCAAGAGCGCTTTTAATTTTTCAAGTTCGCCGGAAGAAGCTGCTGTTATTATATTATCTAAAATATCCATAAAAACTCCATAATATTACTATTTTTACATACCCCATATTTGTTTTGGGGCAACTTTGACTAAATATAACTATAATTTTGATTTTTTATAACAAAATTCTGCAATTTTTTTGAAAAAATGTTCAGGAAGACGTTCTTTTGGAGCTGTATTCTCGTATTTGCCGACGAAGTTAGATTATCAAGCATTACTGCATGAAGTGCAGTAATGCCAGTTTAAGATTATTTTTTTTGACGATCTCTCTGCAAAGATCTACAGATGCTATTACATCGTCAGGAAGATGAGCATCTGAGTTGCAGATAACTTCGACTTCGTAGTCTGCTGCGATTTCCCAGAATGCATCTATAGGGTAGGGATATCTTGTTCCCTCACTGGCTTCTACAGGAGCTCTTCGAAAGCCGCCGCCGTTTATTTCAAGAGGTATATTATTTTTTTTAGCAGCTTTGCATATTTCTTCGCTTGCTTTTATAGTTTCTGCATCCCATTTTAGCGTAAAAAGCCCAAACAAGTCGGGGTGCCCAACAAAATCAAAAACCCTGGATTCTATCATTTTGACTACAGCTTCTCCGTATTGCCTTACCATTCCGCAAACCTCTCCGCCGGAATAGCAGCAAATCCATTTATCTTCGTGCCGCAAATAATGCACGCTGCCTATAAGGTAGACACAATTTCTTGCACCCCGGAGCTCATCAGTATAAAAATTTGTATATTCCGGGTCCCAATCGCACTCCATTCCTTTTACGATTTTGAGATCAGGATGCGCTTCCCGTGCTCTCATGAATGCTCTGTCGTAGCTGTCGAGCAGATCGATATCCATTCTCTCGTAACACCATTTTTTTCTGTCCGGAAAAGGCGTATGGTCTGATATTCCCAATACTTTGAGATTTTTTTCAACTGCTTTTGCTGCATAATCCGGAATGTCGCCTACTGCGTGCTTGCATCTGAATGTATGAGTATGAAAATTTCCTGTAATTGTGTCTTCAGTTTTCATTATAATACTTCCGGGGATTATTTTTTAGTGAGAGTATCATAACGGGATAATAATTACAATTAAAAAAACATCAGGAAAAAATATACTGATGTTTTCTAATACTTTTTGCCATGTACTTTTAAAAGATTAAATTCGCCCACATTGCTTATGAGCATGGCAGCCATAACCCCGGCCTCTACGGGATCGCTTATTACAAGGTCACATGCTTTTGTAACACTGCCTGCCATATTAAGCGCAATTACAGGTATCCCGTATTCGGCTCTTAATTTTTTTACAGCCACAGTTATTTTGCCGCCCATAATAGAGCCTGCAAGAACAAGGATCCCAACCCTTTGCAGCTTGCCTACAGCATCTATTGCGTTTGCAATTTCGTTTTCCCCTATTACTGCGATTGTATCAACAGATATTGTTTCTCCGCGAATATTATGCCTGTCTGCTTCTGTGATTGCGCCGGATGCTACGCAGGAAACTTGCGCGCCGCCGCCAATAATAATTATTCTTTTTCCCCATGTCTTTTTATTCGTAGGCGTTGTCTCAACCGAAACTATTTCCGGAATCTCTTTTAGAGCTTTTATTACAACTTCGGGCTTGGACTTATTATCTACATGAAGAAGTATGTGGCATTTACCGTCATATTCTTTCCATAACTGGAAAGAAGAAATATCGCTTCCAAGATTATAAACCTTTGCTGAAATTTCCGAAATAAGACCATGCTTGTCTTTGCTTATAATTTCAAAAGCAAAGGATGCAGTGTCTTCGTGGCTAGAATGTTTCTTAAACCATGTATATCGTTCTTTTAATTTTTTGGGTATGCTCATAGATTAATGATTTTACTATTTTTTTTTTTAGTCAATAATAAAAATATAAAACTGATGAAATTTTTGCACCTGCCTGCAGGGTCTTGCCCTGCGGTCGCTTTGCGCGAATACCTTTATCGAAGGGCAGAGTTACGCATCTTTTTTTATGCACATAGCCGAATTTATTTTTTTTTCGAAATCGATAATCTGCTTGTTTAGAACTTTCTCAAAGTCTGACAATACTGATTCATGGAAATCCTTAATGAGATCAACTGAGTAGGCTTTTTTGGAAAAGAGATCTGGCGGGTCAATATTCAGGGCTGCGGCTATTCTTTCAATCATTTCAAATGACGGAGATCTTTTTTCCAATTCTATCATGGCAATATATGTAGGAGCAGTATCAATTTTTTCTGCCAATTTTACCTGCGACATACCAAGAAAACGCCGTCTTTCCTTGATATTGAGGGCTAAGATATGCCTTAAATTGGTCATTTCACCACCTATCCATAAGTTAATAAAAAGAATTTTATTTACCTGTGGGTTCCGAGATGCCTCATTTTAAAATGTTACCGAAAGTTATGGCTGCCTCATATAGAAAATGTTACCATAGCTACTTTTCCCTTTTGGTAATTTTCCGGTTCATTTGAGCGATCCGCTGTCTAAGACGAAGAATAGCTTTGTTAACATTGTGTTGAAGTTTGACCGGATTGTAAAGTTTAAAAGTAAATCTTTAGTTTTCTGTTGCGTTTGTGAAGATTCCATAAGCCTCTGAAACGGACTTTTTGGTTCATCATAAACTTTGATTTCCCTGGAACCGATTCTGGTTTTGCTTTTAAGTTTTTGCGTGGGCATGAAGAAGTTTAGCAAAGTTGCCAGCGGTTGATAGATCGCGGCGAGTAGAGCCTGTTCTTCGATTCCTTCCAGCCTGTCATATCCGACATATTCACGTACCACTGCGCCGTTTTTCTGCTCAACAAAACAGTTGTCGTTCTTCTTGTTACTGCGACTTCTTGTAAAAGGGGTGCTGTTAGTTTTGCACCAATCCTCAGTGTAATTATTGATAAATTCTGAGCCATTATCACTGTGAAACTCTAAAATGGGGAGAATAGTTGAAGCGCTAATGTTGGACAAAGCCTCAAAAGTCCACTTTTTGGCATTATTGAGGAGTGAACGAAGCTCGATCCATCCTGAAGCCACGTCTGTGGCAGTTAAAGTATGCAAATATTGACCTGATGTTGTCTGTCCGCAATGGTGAACAGTGTCAATTTGCCAAAACCCCGGTGTTTTCCGCTCTTCACTGCTGTAGAAAGTGCGGATAGGGATGCGACTTTTCAGGGATTTTATGGGCTTTGTCAGACTTTTACCTTTTAACTTCAAGGCTGCCTTGTCTTTTTTAAGATATCGGTCTATGGAAGCAGGGCTTATTTTCTTGAGTTTTTCTGCAATTTCCTCAGTGATACCGAAGGCTGACCACTTTGCAATATACATCATTTGCTGCCTCATAAGCGGGGCGAGGATCTTCCCGCATTTATACCAGAAAAAAGTCCAGACCATACGGAGGGCAGCAATGGTATCATCGGTGTAGATTCGTTTTCCCTTCCGGTTAGATGGCCGCTTTTTTTCAGGTTTTATTTTTACCGCTGTGCCTTCCATGTATATCATGACTTGTTTTACCGGCTTTGTGCTTAGGAGACGGACAGCAGATTTTCGATGATATCCGGTTAAGCCGGTGAACTCATCCAGTATGGTCTTTTTCTCTTTTTTCGATGCCTTTTGATAACGGGATTTGTATTCCCTTGTTACCGCCTTTTTTTCTTTCATGCTTAACCCCATTCGGATGCCCTCCTTCAGGCATCCTTATTTTAATTTGGGTAACATTTTCTAAATGAGGCAATGCGCCCGCTTGACGATTTTTCATTATTTATATTTAATTTACAATATAGAATGAAGCGCATAAACAATTCAATAACCAATATATGCATAAAAGCTCTTGCTCAATCAATGAATACAAATGTTATGACTGTATTGGCAAGAAAAATAGCTCCCAATTATGATTTACACAGCCGTCTTGGTTTTCCAAGAAGTATGGCAATAGCTAATCAAGATGCAGCCCGCCAAATTCTAACAGACATGATTAAGAACGATTATTTTATCGATTTTGTAGTGCTTATGATAGAAGCCGAAAATAGCGGTTTAATGGGACGAAAGTATTCTATTCCATATATGAATGAAATTGTCTCAGGCATTTTCGAACTGGGTTATATTTATGATGCAGCAAATAAGCTTTTTGTTGAAGACCCAAGATACAGCACTACCAGAAATTGGGGAGTTTTAAGACAAGGGCAAGAGTATAGCTTTACCTTTATGCGTATTGATATAGCAGAAAGCTCTGCAATAGTAAGGGAAAATCCGGAAAAAAATGTTCAAAAAGCTTATAAATACCTTAGAGAAATCACAAATAAATCTGTTTTAAAGAGAAATGGACGTATTTGGAGCTGGGATGGCGATGGAGGGCTTGCTTCATTCTTTTTTGGAAATAAACAACAGTGTGCAATAATGGCAGGAAAAGAGATTCTGCATGAGCTTTTTTTCTATAACTATTTGGATTGCCCATTGACAGAACCTTTGAGAATAAGGCTTGCAGTGCATTCCGGACCATTTGAATATTCGCATGATGAAGAAGAATTAAAGGCTTGTGAGGCTGTAAAAAAAGTAATAGAAATCGAGTCTCGTTTTACGAAACCAGGAACAATGACAATCAGCCAGGCTGTTAAAGTTACGCTGGACAGTATTTCAGGAATCGGCATAAAGTTATTGCAGGGAAAAGGCGCTACTAAATATTATAACTATGAATTTAAACTGGAAAGCAAGTGAAAATAATAATTGTTAGTGATCAGAAAAAAGTAGAAGAAAGTTTTTGCTCTCTTGTCAAATCTGGCTATGAGCTTGTTAAAGTGTGTAACGCAGATTCCAAAAAGCATATAAAAGGGTTATCCGATTCTGCGATTGTCTATCTTGATATTTATCAAAAGAGCGAAAAGGAATATTCTGGAGAGATAAAATTTCTTTTAAAGCAGCAAATTATTTTTCTTGGAATTATTGATTCAAAGTCCGCTGCTCCTGACCCTGCTGTGCTTTTCCATGCTGGAATTTCCGACTATATTGGCAAAAGACAGCTATCAGAAGGAATTAGCCAAAAGCGAATAAAAAATATTCTTTCTGTTCAGACAAAAGTAGTTTCCAAAAGCAAGGATGAGAAGTCTCAAAAAGTATTTGTTGCTTTAAATAAAAAAGATTTTACTGCAAAGCTGATTCCAAACGGAGAATGGAAGCAGGTTAAAACCGGTCAAGAATATGTTTTTTATCTTCTTTATGCCGAATTAGATTCAACAGGCGAGTGGAAAAAAAATGCCAGTCAGCCTGTTTTAAAACAACTTAAAGAAGTTTTTCATAATTATATACGAAAGCATATTGAGCAAATTAACGGCAAAGTATGGATGTGGAATGAGTTTTGCGGTCTGATTTTGTTCCCATATACAAAAAAATATCATGATGCTGTTATAACAGTTGCAAAACTTTTGGCACATACGCCTATAGCAAGCTGCGAAGATTTTCCGTTTAAGATGGAGATATCCTATAAATTTGCTCTTCATATTGGAGAAACTGTATATAAAGATCGCGGCAATACCGGAACTATTATCTCCGATGCTGTAAATTTTACGTTTCACCTAGGGCAAAAATTTACAAAGCCCGGCAGTTTTTATCTAACCGAAGAAGTATACGAGAGGATGCATCCCCGCTTAAAAGAGCTGTTTTTAAGCGAAGGCGTTTTTGAAAACAAAAATATTCTGCGATTACGAAAGTTTGTTTAACAATATAAATAAAACTACTTGCTCAATAATACTGATGGTTCTGGTAACCGGAAGCTTCTATGGCTTCAATCTGGTGCGCAGCTAATCCTTAGGGAACCGCTTCCATAGAGCAATTTTCCGACCAATGACCGGTTTTCACCCCAAAACAACTTCGATACTTCGTGTCGCAAAGTACCTCGAATAATGGATATTACGTGCAAAGCCACGCGCAAAGCGACCGCAGGGGGCATAATACCCCTTGTTTCCTCATTCGCTCGGTCATGTACACCTCTTATTTCTTCGGCGGATGTGCGTGCGAGAACGCCCGCGGCGCTCACTTTGTCGGTCAATAAAATCAGCAAAATAATTTAAAAAATATTGTATTTCTGCTTTTCATAAATTAGATAATATGATAGTTTTTATGTATAAAAATACAATTTCCTGTATTTTAATACATAAAACTGTTATGAGGAGAACAAATGAAACGGGAAGACATAAAAAAAATACTAATAATTGGCTCAGGACCGATCTTAATCGGGCAGGCGTGCGAATTTGATTATTCAGGGACTCAGGCGTGCAAAGCGCTCCGCGAATTTGGATATAAAATTGTTCTTGTGAACTCGAATCCTGCAACGATTATGACGGATCCGGTAATGGCAGACGCTACATATATCGAACCATTAAATATCAGGCGGATAGAGCAGATTATCGAAAAGGAAAGGCCGGACGCTCTGCTTCCGAATCTTGGGGGGCAGACCGGGCTTAACCTCGCTTTTGAACTTGACAAGACAAAAATTCTTGAAAAATACAATGTGAAGATAATTGGTGTAAATCTTGAGGCGATTAAAAAGGGAGAAGACCGCGAGCTGTTTAAGCAGACGATGCAAAAGCTGGGTGTGGAAACTGCGCGTTCGGATATTGCATATACGGTTGCCGAGGCGGAGAAAATCGCAGAAGAGCTTTCGTACCCGGTTGTTGTAAGGCCTGCGTACACGATGGGCGGCTCCGGCGGCGGTATTGCGTACAATGTCGAAGAATTGCGCTCGATTGCCGGCAGGGGACTTGAGCTTTCATTAACGAATCAGTGTCTTATCGAAGAATCGATTCTTGGCTGGGAAGAGCTTGAGGTTGAAGTTGTTCGCGATAGCAAGAATCAGATGATTGCTGTGTGCTGCATTGAAAATATTTGCCCTGTGGGTGTGCATACCGGGGATTCTCTTTGTGTGGTTCCTATGTTAACCGTGGAGAAAAAACTTGAGAAAAGGCTTAAAGAGTTGTCGTTTAAAATTGTTGAAGCTATAGGGGTTATTGGCGGGACTAATGTTCAGCTTGCACATGATCCGAAGAGCGGGCGCATTGTGGCTATTGAGATTAACCCGCGAACTTCGCGATCTTCTGCTCTGGCGTCAAAAGCAACTGGATTTCCAATTGCTTTGATTTCCGCGAAGCTTGCAACAGGCATAACGCTGGATGAGATTTCGCACTGGCGCTATGGCAGTCTGGAAAAATATGAGTGTGCAGAAGATTATATTGTATTGAAATTTCCGCGCTGGAATTTTGAAAAGTTTCGCGGCGCAGAGGATATTCTTGGAACGCAGATGAAGGCAGCCGGCGAAGTTATGGCGATTGGCAAGACTTTTAAGGAAACTTTTCAAAAAGCGATTCGCGGGCTGGAGAATAAAAGGCATGGTCTTGGTTTTGCAAATGACTTTAACAAAAAATCTCTTAACGAATTGCTAGAAATGCTTATGCGCCCTACGAGCGAACGTTACTTTATTTTATATGAGGCTCTGCGAAAAGGAGCGGAGGTAAAAAAACTTCAGGAAATTACATATATAAATGGATATTATCTTAATCAGATAAAAGAACTTGTGGAACTTGAGGAGGAGATGTTAAAAACTCCGGGGAAAGTACCTGCTGACGAAACTTTGATAAAAGCGAAAAAAGACGGGTTTTCCGATAAATATATTGCAAAGATTCTTGGCATAAGGGAAAAGGATGTAAGAAAGCGGCGCACGGAGCTTGGAGTAACCGAGGGCTGGCACGCTATACCTGTTTCCGGCAAGGAAAATGCATATTACTATTTTTCTTCTTACAATGCGCCGGATACTTCCACTGCAACTTCGAATAAAAAGAAAATAATGATTATTGGCGGCGGACCCAACAGAATAGGGCAGGGTATAGAGTTTGATTACTGCTGTGTTCATGCTGCTTTTGCTCTGCGCGAGCTGGGTTATGAGACGATAATGGTTAACTGTAATCCGTCAACTGTTTCGACAGACTATGATACGAGCGACAAGCTTTATTTTGAGCCTGTAACGCTGGAAGATGTGCTGCAGATATACGAAAAAGAAAAACCTATGGGTGTTATTGTTCAGTTTGGGGGGCAGACTCCGCTTAATATTGCGCGGGAGCTTGCTGACGAAGGGGTAAAAATACTTGGAACAAGCATTGATACTATTGATATCGCAGAAGACCGCGATCTTTTCAGAAAAATGATGGAACAGCTTGAAATACCAATGCCCGAAGCTGGAATGGCTTCAAATGTCGACGAGGCGATTAAAGTTGCAAACAGTATAGGATATCCTATTATGATTAGACCTTCTTTTGTTCTCGGCGGGCGAGGAATGGAAGTTATATATGATGAAAATATGCTAAAGGAATATGTTTCGAAAGCAGTGGGGGTTACGCCGGATCGTCCGCTTTTGCTAGATCGCTTTCTTCGCAATGCTCTTGAATGCGAAGCAGATGCGTTGTCTGACGGTGAAAAGGTATATATTCCTGCTGTTATGGAGCATATTGAGCTTGCTGGAGTACACTCTGGTGATTCGGCGTGTCTAATACCGCCTGTTTCGCTGACACCGAAACATCTTCAAAAAATTAAGGAATATACTACTAAAATTGCAAAGGCTCTTAATGTGTGCGGGCTTATGAATATGCAATATGCAATTGAAGATGACAAGGTTTATGTGCTTGAGGCAAATCCAAGGGCAAGCCGCACGGTTCCTATTGTTTCCAAGGTGTGTAATACGCAAATGGCGAATTGCGCTACACGGCTTATGCTTGGGGAAAAGCTCTCGGACTTGAAACTTATGGATAAGAAATTTTCGCATTATGGGGCTAAGGAATCTGTTTTCCCGTTTGATAAATTTAAGGATGTTGACCCTGTTCTGGGACCTGAGATGCGCTCTACAGGAGAAGTTCTTGGGCTTTCGGACAGCTTTGCTCTTGCTTTCTACAAGTCTCAGGAAGCTGCGGGTAATTTTTTACCGCTGGAACTTGATTCTTCGGAAAAAGGTGCAGGCAAAGTGCTTATTAGCCTTGGCAATAAAGATTCTTTTATTGCTGAATCGATAATAAATATCGGGAAATTATTTGTTAAACTTGGATTTACGATATTGGCGACAGAGGGGACAGCGGAATTTTTTAAGAAAGCTGAAATAAAGTGCGATTTAATTGCAAAAATTGACGAGGGAAGACCTAATGTTGTTGACGTAATTGTTAACAGGCAGGTATCTCTGGTTATTAATACACCGAGCGCTGTAATTGATTCTATTGTAGATGAGGCTGTTATTCGAAAGGCTGCTTTAAAATACAAGATACCCTATATTACTACTTTGTCTGCTGCAAGTGCGGCTGCGCAGGGAATAGCTGCTGCAAGAAACAATAAGGGTGATGTAAAATCTCTTCAGGAATATCACAAGGAAATCAAAGAGATTTAAGAGAAAAACCGACCGATGGTTAGGCGCCGCATACGGCTCGCCTAACTTCGAAAGGATTTAAGAGCGAATTTACTTTGGTTCCATAAATTTATTCTAGGCTCCTTACCAAAAATCGACCGCTGGTCGGTTTTTGGTATAATTTCCCGACCATTGGTTAGCTAAAGGCTAACTCGAGGGTTTAAGTACAAATTTGATTTTGTTCCATACAATATTCGAGGTTCTGTACTAAAGCATACCAGCGGTATGCTTTAGTACGGAATCAATCAGAATGAAACAGAAAAAAGCAGGCTATTGCCGATAGGCATAACAGATATTTTTGGTACATCATTTTTTTGCCTTAAGTGCAGAGTAGGAATAAGCCAGCCGTAAAAAGAGCCTATCAAAGCTCCGGCAAGAACATCTGTAACAAAATGGTTTCCTGATGCAATTCTTGATACGCCAACAGCTGTTGCAAGTGAGTAACTGCCGACTATAAGCGGAATCTTCCATCTGGAATCAGGGTGTTCTCTTGAAAAAGTTGTTGCAAGAAAAGCAGCTCCCAAAAATGCATAAGAAGTATGACCCGACGGAAAACTGTGAAAAAAGTTATTTTCTTTTCCTGAGGGAATGGTCTCTGAAAAATAAGTATATGGGCGATGTCTGGAAGCTATTACCTTAAACAGATCTTTGGTTGCCATTGTTAATAAAAAAGCTTCGGCATACATTACAGCATATATTCCCAAAAAACCAGGATTATTTATGTTTTGAATAACAGAAAACATGGGTAAAACTAAAGCTGCGGCTGTTCCAATCGTTCCTATTGTATCCAGTGTTCTATTATAGGAGTACATAAATTGCCAGTCTAAAAAATTTATATCATTTTTTGATTTTGTATTACCAGGCTCTGAATCAATAAAAAACTGCGGAATAAATAATCCTGCTATAGCAGCTCCGATAATTAGTTCTGTTTTTAAATCAAGAGCAAATACGCTTGCTGGAGGGGAATTTTCACCCGCAACTACCACCTGCCTGTCTGGAGATACAGAAAATAGCGGGGCAGCAATAAGAAAAAAAGACAAAACTATAAATATTTTCCTGGTTATTATCATATTATTTTTTCCACTATACCATTTATTAACCTAGGAGCCAAGTGTCGCGCAAGTGTACCACGCAGCTCTGCTGCGGAAAGCCGCCAAAGGCGCAGGGTGCACTGCGGCATTGCGAAGCAGCCGCGTCCGGCGCAGCGGACACGGCTGTTGCTATAAACAGCCGGGAAGCTTTGTGCTGCCCTGCTGTCGCTCTGCGCGTGCTTTGCACATAATACCATTTATTTTTGGGGCTATGAACTATAGTTTAATCAATTTTTAGCCGATTTATAAAATATAAGTTTTAGAAAAATTGTAAGGATGCATAATTGCAAAAAACTATTTTTTCTCTGGTTTTTATTTTAATATTTAGCAATGTAGTTATAGCAAGAGAGCAGATCCATTTAGTAAGACAAGGTGAAACCCTTTATAGCATATCAAGATTATATAATGTGTCGCTCGATGAAATACTTGTTGTTAACCAAATTGAAAACCCTGCAAGAATAAGGGCTGGATTTAATCTCATAATACCATCCAGAGCTCCAAGACAGATAGAACATACAGTTAAGAGAGGAGATACCTTATTTGCTATTGCTAGAGCTCATAATGTGAGCGTTAATGATCTGCTTAGAGAGAACAATCTTGATCAAAATGCAGTTATAAGAGTTGGACAAATCATAAGAATACCGTGTGCCCAAACTCCAGGTACGCAAGTTGCTCCAGGAAGAACAGCTCCTTCAAATGCCGACAACAGGTTTTTTTGGCCTGTAAGGGGAGAGATGAGAAGGTTATCCGGCAAGCTTCAAGGTTCTAAAATTTTAGCTAATTACGGAGATCCTGTTTTTTCTGTTTCTTCCGGCAGGGTTGTATGGGAAGGACCATATAGGGGTTTCGGACGAGTAGTTTTTGTTGAATCTCCCGCAGGCTATGTTTTTGTTTATGGCGGCAATGCGACAACAAGTGTTAGAGCAGGAGATTTTGTAAAACCTGGTGTTGAACTTGGCAGGGTAGGGCTAAATCTATACGAGAATAGACCGACTATGTTTTTTGCAGTATATAGAGGCGGTCAGCCTGTTGATGTAAAAACAGCCCCAAGATTGTAATTTTTTACTGGATAACATTGTAAGGGTAATAATTATATTAGTCTTTATGTATCAGTTGTATTGTATCTGCCAAATAGTTTTTTGAATATTCCTGCAATCCAGTCAAAAAATCTTACAAAGATATTTTTCTTTCGTAATCTTGCAAGTTTTTTATATGCTTCTGCAATATCATCTTCCGAAAAGTCTTTTCTTTGCATATTTTCATCAATTTCAATTTCCAGAAGATCAGCTTTACTCTTTACATCAATAATATTTGCATCTATCATTTGCCAGCCAAGGCGTTTTGCAGATTCAAGACGCCGATTTCCGGCTATAAGCTGTAATTTCGTATTTAAAATTATTGGATGCAGCTGCCCGAATTTAGCCATGCTTTCCATTAACGAATCAAGATCTCCAATGTCTTCTCTTGCGCGGGTTTTTATAATAATATCACTGACTTTTATTTTCATAATATATCTATCTCCTTCGTTAATTTAGCAAGCTTCTGTCAATAGTTGGATTTACAATGTCTGCAGGTCTTTCATTCAGTGTTCTCAAAAGCTGCATGTTTGGGATATTACTATCTGCGCTTGTATCGCTTGAATTAAATAGATGATTATTCTGAAGCCTTCTTATAAGTTCGGCGTCTCTTGCAGATGTGAATTCATGAAAAGTGCATAAAGTTCTTGGCTCTGTTCCTGTAATAAAACGTTCAGTTATAACCCGATTGCAGTGCCCGGAAGGAAGCATACCTGAGACAGAGCAAACAGATCGCTCTGTAATTCCTGTAGGACGCCTAAAATTGGTTGGAGGAAGAATATCGGAGTGAGTTTCATGTATGTTTTTCATAAATCTTGCCCATACAGGACCTGCTGCCATTGCTCCTGTTTGATTAAGCCCTAACGAGTTTCCGGGCATATCAAATCCAAGCCAAACTGCTGTTGTTATATAAGGAGAAAATCCTACTGTCCATGCATCTGCCCAGTTTTGTGTAGTCCCTGTTTTTCCGGCAAATGGCATTGGGAATCCTCCTACTAGCCTGCGCCTGTTTGCAAGAGTGCCAAAGTCAACAGCGCTTCTTAGCATATCAACCATAAGATAGGCTGCCTGAGGAGTCATTACCTGAAGCCTTTCTCCTTCTCTTCTTTGTCTTGCTCTTAATTCTCTTTCCGGCTCAAGAACTATTTTTCCGTTTCTGTCTTCAATGAATCTTATTCCAATAGGAGTAACCTCTCTGCCCTGATTGGGAAATACAGCGAAAGCCTGTGCCATTTGCATTGGAGTAACAGAGTTAATTCCCAGCGCTAAAGGATACTTGCGCGGAAAAGATCTGGCTATTACATTGGGGTCTCTTATTCCAAGAAGCCTTGCCGACCTGTTTATTGCAGCATCAAAACCTACCATATCCATTATTTTTATTGATGGAATATTCATGGATTGAGCAAGAGCATATCTTGCCGAAACAGGTCCGCGCCACCTTCCCAAAAAGTTATTTGGAGTATATAGAGTCCCGTCTTCGTTAGTAAATACAACAGGCTTATCAAAAATCATTGTTGAAGGGGTTATTATATGCGCAGATATGGCGGCAGAATAATATAGCGGCTTAAAAGCCGAACCAGGCATAACTCTTGCCTGAGTAGCCCTGTTAAATCTTTTTGTTTCAAAGTCGCTTCCGCCAACCATTGCTTTTATATAGCCTGTTTCATTTTCAATGGCAATTAATGCTCCTTCTACAATATTCCGCTGTAAATGCGCTGTCTGATTCGCATATCCGATGCGTGTAATATGCCGCAAGTCCTGACACCCAAAAATCAGAGATAAAGTATTAAGCGTATGGTTAATTGTGTCGTAGAATTCCTGATACGCACGATTTCTTTGCTGGCTTCCCGCTGTTCTTATTGCAGGAATGTTAAAAAGAAGAGACAAGGTTTCTACTATAGGTATGAATTCGTTGTTAGCAGCATTTCTGCGCTCAGTAGTTTCCCGCAAGACAGTTCTGTTCATTGTATTAAATGCTTCCTGCATATACATGTCCGCCTTTTCCTGGAATCTCAGGTCAAGGGTAGTATGCACAGTAAGTCCGTCTCTAAAAATATCAAAAGAGCCAAACAGGATACTTTCAAGTTCGCGTCTTATAAATTCGCTGAAATACGGAGCTCTGTCATCTCTTATAAACCAGGCAGTTTCCGCTCCTGATCTTAATGGGTCATGGGTTTCGTTCCAGTATATTGCAAAAGATAAATCAGCTTCTTCTCTTGATATAAATCCAAGCTCAACCATCTGCCTTAATATTTCTCTTTGCAAAACTTGCGCTCTAGCAGGGTGCCTTATTGGCGAATATCTTGCGGGGTTTGCAAGCTGTATAACAAGAAGCGCAGATTCTGCGACCGTAAGTTCTCGTGCAGAGCGGCGGAAATAAAATTGAGATGCAGCCTCAACTCCATACGTATTATGACCAAAAAAGGCTTCATTTAGATATATTTCAAGGATTTGATATTTAGTTAAATGCCTTTCAAGCTGAAACGCCCAAAATAATTCTATTATTTTACGCCTTATGGTTTTTTCGGTCCTGTCGGCAAAGAGCCTTCCTGCAACCTGCTGGGTTATTGTACTGCCTCCTGAAACATATCTGCCTTTTATAATGTTCCAGGCAGCTCGAGCAGTGCCCGTAATGCAGAACCCATTATGCCTAAAAAAGTTTCTGTCTTCTCTGGTTATAAGAGCCCAAATAAGGTGTCTGGGGAGCTCCTCAATAGGTATAATTTCTCTTTTTTCTTCTGAAAAAAATTGAGTAATAAGTTTTCCATTGATATCAACTATTTGCGATGGCAGAGCAGGCTGAAATTCGCCTATTTTGTTGTGTACAGAGATATTTTTTGTTAAAGCAAATATAATACCAAAGGTTATTCCAACTGTGACTGTTATAATTCCTGCAAATACAAGAAAAATGTTAAGTATAATTTTTTGTTTTCTGGTGAATATCATAATTAAATTTAAAACATTGGAGCAGCTTTTGTCAAGACAAAAAAGGTCATTCTGTCAACAGCCAGTAGAAATGTCACCTGTTTGCGTTCAGTAGAAATGTCACATAGGTTATGCTGTCTTTTGGGTTTCTTGGCTTTGTATATTTATT
>JGI20163J15578_10000600_pt1 | contig 14933 bp, 15 predicted proteins | sample TergutCu122P1_FD_15578 | JGI IMG/M metagenome (IMG submission 15578)
CCAAACGCCTTCCTCCGGCGATGAGGACATTTTTCTTTGTTATCAAAATGGGGTTTATCTGACCAAAGCGTTTCATGCTTTCTGCTAATGCAGCGATATCCCCCATGTCCTTTCTGATGCGTTTTCTAACCTTTATTTCACTTATGGGAACCTGCATGGCTTAATCCAAAAGCGGGTTAAAAGTAAGCGGCTCATCATCCAACAGGGGGTTTGAAAGCCCTATTGAAGGTACAGGGTTTGAGTTGGTTATTGCCGGATCTGTTTCCATTGGATTGGCAAAAACATTGGGAGAATCCTGCCATGGCGCCTGCTCACTCAGAGGCTGGCGATGCCCTGTCAGAATTTCCCTCAAAAGCCCTTCATCCCGGATAGTCGGCATGGCAAGATTTCTCAATACATCATTTGTATCAACGAACATCAAGTCCACATCGGCATGTCTTAAATTATTCCGGTTTCTGCTGGCGCCATGCATGTCGCAGAACAATACCGGCTGGGTGCCTTCCAGGAAGGTTATGGTATGTGCCCCTGCAGTGCAGGCGGAAGTTAAAAGCAGCCCGGATCTGGCGCATACGGTTAAATCTACAAGGCCTGTCGAAGGGCGCGCAAACTCCCTAAACGGAAGCCCCATGTGTATTTCACTCATATAGTTTGCCCAAACAGGGCCGGCAAGAGTGGAACCCGTGAGAGTCACTCCAAGGGAATTTCCTGGCCTGTCAAAGCCGAACCACACAGCCGTGGTGAAATAGGGGGAGTAACCTACTGTCCAGGCATCCGCCCAGTTCTGGGTAGTGCCGGTTTTGCCTGCCATTGGCATTCTGAAAGTTCTCCCGTTTTCATCCCTGTAAACGAATAATGTACCCCAGCGTGAAGGGTTAAAAAGAGTTCCATGCCCCCTCGGGCCGAGTTCGAGAGAATTCTGGAGCATTGTTGTCATAATATAAGCATTTTGAGGGCTTATTATCTGATTTCCCCTGCGCCGCTGTTCAAGCCTGACTTCCCGCTCATTGTCCAGTATGATTCTCCCGTTCCGGTCTTCCATCGAGCGGATTGCTATGGGGGTAACATCCCGGCCCTGGTTGGCAAATATTGCAAAAGCACGGGCCATTCTTATGGGAGAAGTGGAATTAACCCCCAGCCCCAGCGAGTGAACCCTTGGGAAGCGCCGTCTTATATCGTCAGCGTTTGTGTGTCCCAACAGAAGCGCAGATCTGTCAATAGCAGCGTCAAAACCGATTGTATCCAGTACCTGAAGTGATACCACGTTTTTGGATTGAGCAAGGACATCGGTTAAAAGTACAGGGCCGCTCCATCTGCCCATAAAATTCTGCGGGATGTGAGGCACTCCATCTTCACTGTGGAATACAACCGGCGCATCGTTTAGCATGGTTCCAGCGGTAAATTTTCTGCTGTCTATGGCGGCGGAAAAATAGAGGGGTTTAAAAGCGCTTCCGGGCTGAACACTTGCCTGGGTAGCGCGTATGAGCTGATTTGTTTCATCGAATCTGGAGCCGCCAACAACGGCGGTGATGTGGCCAGTTTCATTTTCAATGGAAATTAGNGCCCCTTCCACAACATTTTGTTCCATAGTGGTTCGCATGCGCGCAAACCCCTGACCTGTAATGGGTTTAAGGTCAGAAACCCCAAAGACTAAAGCCGCCATATCCAGTACAGGGTTTAATGTGTTGACATAACGTGCGACAGCTCTTTGCTGCTCCTGGGCGTCGGAAGTGGAGTGAATTTGATGAAGATCAAAAGTAAGGGAAAGAAGGTCAATGATTGGAAGCCAGGTTCTTTCAGCTTCCGCAAAGCGCTGGTTTGAGCTTCTTACGAATTCCGTATTTGCCCTGGTAAGCGCTTCATCCATTAATCTGACCGCAATTTCCTGATGATTCATGTTCAGGGTGGTATGGACAGTAAACCCGTCGCGGTGAAAATCCATCGTTCCGTACATCAGGCCTTCCAGTTCGCGGCGTACAAGTTCGCTGAACCAGGGGGCTGCATCCCTGCGGTTAAAATATGAAGCAATTGATGCCCGGGTAAAGTCCCAGTTATCCCAGTATTCGGTGAAAGAGGCATCGGCTTCTTCCGGGGTTGTAAAACCCAGCTCAATCATCCTGTCCAGAACTGCCCGCTGGCGGTTCATGGCGGCATTGGGGTTGTTTATGGGATTGTATCTTGTGGGGCTTGAGAACAGTACCACCAGCAAAGCGGATTCCGCCAGGGTAATTTCCCGGATGCTGTGCCCGAAGAAAAACTGACTTGCCGCCTCTACGCCGAAAAGCCCCGGCCCCGTATTTATCTGATTAAGGTAAATTTCAAGGATTTCATTTTTTGTAAAACGCCGTTCCATCTGGAAGGCCCACCAGAGTTCCCTTAACTTCCGGTTGATTGTCATCTCCCTCCGGTTTGTGTGAAGGGTTCCGGCTATCTGCTGGGTTATGGTAGAGCCGCCGCCAAGGTTAACTCCGATTAACTGCCCCCAGGCCGCCCGCGTAATGCCCCGTATGCAGAAACCCCTGTGGTTGAAAAAATCCGGGTCTTCGCGGGTGAGTACCGCATGGATAAAATGCCGGGGCATCTCGCAAAGAGAAATCAGTATCCGTTTTTCGTCAGCAGAAAACTCGGTAATAACATTACCCTGCATATCAAGTATTCTTGTAGGCAAGGCCGGGGCGAATTCAAAAAAGTTTTCCTGGTTTCTTTGATTTGTCGTTTCTGCCAGGGATAAACCGAGGGCGACACCGATACTTGCCGTTAGAATCACCGTCAAAACAGCAATAAAACGCACAAAAATGCTTAATGCCAAAGAAGAGGAGCGGGAACTCATAAATAAAGCCTACGCAAGAGTTTGGAATTTGTCAAGCATATAATACACCACATTAACCTAAACAAACGTACACTCAAATGGTATCAAAAAAAAGCCTGTTACAAACCGAAATCTGCAACAGGCCCTGCCCTTGAGGCATATCAGACATATAGTGATTTGGGAGGGGAACTATATGCCCGACATAATAAGTATCGGATTCAGTCAGGGAATACTTAATAATTTAACCGGGTTTTGTTACGGCCCCCTGAGTGTTCCGAAAAACCGCTCATCCCTCCACGATGGCTTCTGTCGGGCAGGAGGAGACACAAGCGCCGCAATCCACGCACTTTTCGTCAATTATACGCTTGTCATCCTTTTCAATGATGGCGCCAACCGCACATTCGCTGTCGCAAGAGCCGCAGTTAACACAGTCTTCGGCAATAATTTTATACATGATATACCTCTCTTAAAGTTGAATTACCTAAACTTTATAATATAAACATAAATCCCGCAAGTGGAACCTTTTCAAACCAGAAGCCGGGGGCTTACTGTTTTTTTAATGAAAAGGTGATATAATTTTGACATGATAATATTTTTTGCAATTCTTTCTTTGGGACTTTTGGGTATGATAATTTATTTTGTCATTTCCCCTAAAACGTCCCGGCTTCATAGACTGGCGGCACTCATAGCATTGGGAGTTATCGGCATCACAATACTGATATGCGGCATTTTGATCATCAGAGGCCCCCAGGAAGATCCGGATGCTGTTTTGCAGCAAATTTTCCTGGGTACCCAAACACAGCCCCAGCCAAGAAGTATTTGGGATATTGTTATTATTCTGGCTTTATTGCTTGTTGTGGCTTTAGTTGTTGCAAAAGCCATAAAAGATGAGCGGAAACCTGTCTTGAAGAAGAAAAAGGCCGTAAAAAATGAATTTTTTGATGATGCTGATGATTTGGGACTCGATCTTAAAGCAATTGGCGAAATTAAAAGCAGTGATAGTGTTGATACTGACATAGATGACGACGATGGTTTTAACATAAGCAGGGGGTGAGCTTTAATAAAACACCAAAATAATCGCCCCAATGATCATGATAATTCCAAAAATGACCGTACTAAACCCCGCTTTTTCCTTGTTTACCCCTTTCAAGAGCCACACGAAAAAAATTGTAGTCAGAGGCTCAATGGCGGATATGGAATTGGCTATAGAGACAGGTATAAGCCGCAATGATAAAAGCATCGTAAAAATTGCGGCGCTGGAGCAGACGCCTGAAATCGCAAAATTGATTTCAATGTTTTTTATGGCTGAAAATATGGCTTTGCCTTTCCCCTGAATCAGCAAAACTGCAATACAGGCAAGCAGGGCAGAAAATGAACCCAAAAAAAGCGCCAGGATTGGATCAGGCAAGAGGGAAATACCCGGTTTCCTCAGAACATTACTTGAGGCGAAAAAAAATGCGGCTCCCAGACCGGAGCAGATACCCTTTAAAAGACGAATTCTGTCTGCCTGCAGTTTTTCACTTCTTCGGGCGGAATCAATGGACATCAGGAACAAACCCAAAAGAACAATACAAACTCCAAGCCATGACATAGGCCCAAGGCGTTCGCCAAGTATTACAACCCCGCCAAAAAGAACAAAAACCGGCATGGTTGCTTTGGTTAATCCCGCCCTGGCTGCCCCCAGTATAGAAATAGCGACAAAAATCAGCCCCCTGCCAACAACACTGCCCGATACTCCTCCTATAGCCAGGAATAAGGCTCCTGTCCAGTTAACAGGTTCCGGCGGCAAGACAAAAAAGCGGACAATAAGGGCAAAACTTGTAATAACGTTATTAACGAGGATAGTTGTAAAGAGACCCAGCATGGGATCCATTTTTGTTTTCGCCTGGGCCTTTTGTGCGAAAACCAGGCTAAGACTCATGCTAATCGTATGGGCTAATGCAAATAATTCTCCTGTGATACGCTTCCCCTGTTGTTGTTGATTCAGGCGATAATAACAGCCATCTTACTTGATGTCAAACGGCATTTCGGGTAGGATAAAGCAGGATAAAAGAATGATTTCAGACAAGGAACTGACAGAATACCGGATTCTCTGTACCACTTTGACTTCCTTGCATGAAAAATTTATTGAAAAAAAAGATGAGCTTCGCCGGATACTGGAAGAGACTATTATTCGCAGAAGAGAAGCGCTTTTGGTTCTTGCAAAAGCCAATGGTTTAACCAGGCATTTAACAGGCCGCCAGCGGCAGTTAACAGGTCTTTCTTACCGGCTTCTTGATATAAAAGTGAGGATAAATCAGAGCAACCCGTTTTTTTTCAAAAACCTGACCGGCGGTATTGGCGAAAATGAAGTTTTGCCGGAAATCCGGCCCGAAAACCGGGATGGCCTGATCTGCCGCAGGGAACTCAAACAGAAGGGTTTGATGCTTATAGCATTGATAGACCGTATCAAGAAAAAACTTTTACAATTTGAACTTTTGGAAAAGCGCTGCCGGGAACTCATACTTTCCATAAACAAGGCTCTGGAAGCCTTCCGCCATGAATCAAGGGCTGTTCACCGCAAAATTTATCCTTTCGGTTTTTTCAGTCTTTTTTTCCGGTTTATGCGGCGTTTTTGCGGCGGGGATTATTTCGCCGCCAATGATTTGGAAGATATCGCTGCCCTGGGCAATATAACAGGTTTAGTTCTAAAGATTGCAGATTCGCCATTAGTATAAAAAAGAGGTAAACATGCGGGGAAAACAAATTTCCAAGATTCTGAAAAATACAGCGCCAATTCCCCCGGATGAAATTCCCCGGCTCTTTGAAATGCTTCTGGAATGCAAAAAAGAAACCGAATTAACCAAGCGGGAAATAGAAAAATACGATGCCATGAAAGAAGTGATGGTTCAGGAAATTACCGGCAAGTATACTTTTTATGAGTTTTTGTTTTCCAAAATTTTTGCAGAACGCGAGGCAGCCATAAAAAAGGACTTTCAGATAATCGATGAAGGCTTACGGCGCAATAACCGCGAATTAATAAACGCCGGAATATCCGGCCTTTCCAATGTTGTGGCTTCAAGCCCGATTGCGGATATGGATAAACTGCGCCGTATGCTGGGGCATTAAGCTAAAAAGCCGCGCCGAAATTAAGCCCAAATCTGAACCCGCGTACGCTCGTTATCATATTATTATTGAGAAAATCATATTGCCCAGATGAACCTAAATTAACTGAATGTATAAAGTCCAATGTTGGTTCAATCAGCAAACCAAAGCGGTTATTTCCAATGATAAATTTATGCCCCAAACCCAGATAAAATCCCAATGAATTGGAACCATTGTATTGTATTCTGTGACTTACATGTTGAGAAGTTGCAGAATCCCATCTCGTTGTAACGATAGTAAAAGAACCAAAGCCCCTCTGGAACTGTAAACCGCCATTGGCAAACAGGCCTCTTACGCTGTTTGTTAAGGGATACCAGCGGCCTTCCGCCTGAAGTCTAATCGAATGGAAATAACTGCCCCCTTCTTCCACCCTCCAAAACATTTCGTTGGAAGGCATACCAATGTAATGCAGTTTTCCTTTCACTGAAATCTGCGGATTAATCGAATGTTCAAATCCAAAACCTAAACCGAAACCTCTGTTCAAAGTTCCGGCAACGAGAGGAAGCGGATCGAAGTGTATCGCCTGCCGCCTGTTATCTCTCCAGTTTTCTTCAGCAAATGCTGAAAAGCAAATAAGTGTCAAAAGCGAAAATGTAATTAGTTTTTTCATGGAATTCTCCTTGGTTTTGATTGGAAGTAAGGGGCCATACCCCGCGGCTTGCCGCGAGATTCTTCATTAAACCTTAGAAATAGATAACAAGAGCCAAAGCCTTCAATCGGGCAACCCGGATTTGAACCGGGGACCCCAAGTCCCCCAGACTTGTACGCTAGACCAGCTGCGCTATTGCCCGATTAATGACTCTGACTCCTGTTTTTTTACCTTTTCACCGTAGCATAGAAGAGCAAAATGGTCAATATTTGGAGGCGGCGGTGTTTGGAGGTGGCGGGAATCGAACCCGCGTCCTAGTACGCGAAATACAAGCGCCTACAGGTTTAGCCGTTTATTGGATTGTCAGGAGCGGGCTTGGCTAAACGGCGCGCGGCTCGTCCTTATTCCGGGTGTTCTTGCCTGATTGCCTCCGGAAGCGGCGATCTGGCCAGCCCTGTTTGCGACGCAGAAGCCGTCCCTCAGAGCGGCGGAACGGTTCCACGCAATTACGCAGCTAAGGCGTAATTGTAACTGTCATTGTTGGCAGTTAAATTTTTGCCCAATCAGGAGATGGGCGCTCCACCTGCAGCCTGTACCCCGAACCGCACCAGTCGAAGCCGGTGCACCCCCTGGAGTCCCTGAATATATTATAAAATACTGTATAACCTGGGTCAAGGTAGAGTTGTTGTTTAAATGTAATCATTTTTGATATATTTCTTGCTTTATTTGCATAAGCAGAGTAATTTTAATTATTGGGGGCAATTTTTTAATAAATGCTGAAGCTGACTGACGAAGAAACAGGTCTTCTTGATAGAATTGGCCTTTATCTTGATTCACAGGATCGTGACGGAAGCGAACTTGTAAAACAGAGATTCCAGTGCCTGGATGTGCTGGGACAGGCTATTTCACAATTCCCCTCCGTACGGGAGAGTCAAACTCTTCGGGGTGTTCAGAGAACTGAGGAACAGCTCCTTGAGGCTTTATGTTCCTTCGCATCTACTTCGCATTTATTGCATGTTCCGGCAAGGGTTGTTGCAACCCGCGGTTATCTGGTTGCGAAATTTCAGGTTTTTTCCCTGCTTCATAAACTGGCAGGGGAGCAGGAAGAATTTTACCGCCCTTTAAGAAGGGTGATTCTGTCCATAATTCATACACTGATGGCCGAAGAAGTCTATTTTACATGCCTGGATGATCCCGGGTTTTCCCAAGCGGTAAAGCTCAACCTGGCAAATGATCTTGTTTCCCTATGGGACAGCGGAAGCGATCCCCGTGTTATAAAACATTTGTCAGCTCTGGACGCTCTCTGGACTGCCAGGGATTCATCGCCGCCCGCTTTCGGAACCATGAATGCTACAAGCGAGCTTTTGCGGATAACCATTGATCTGGGTCCCGACTGGCATGAGTTTATAGTTGCCCATATGTCAAATAACGAAACCCGCTGGGCTCTTGAGGAATTCCTTTTCGGCCTTTCATACGAGGAGATTAATTCTGTCCGCGAGCGTCTTAGAAAGTTTGGCATTAATGCCGTAGGCCGCGATGAAATCCCTTCCTATCTTGGGAGCCGGCCTGCATACGGGATAATTAACAGCTCCGATTACCGGGCGTTTTTTGATTTTTATGTTGACCGCCGGGATGCCGCCCGCTTTCGCCAGCGGCTTTCCGCTCCAGGCCCGTGCAGGGCTATTGAAGAAATATATATGAAATACCGTATAATACAGGAATGACGGTTTTAATATCACGATACAGTTTTAGGAGGAAAACCATGAAAAAGGTAATTACCGTTTTTTTTGCTGCTTTGGCCTTTGCTGCCTGTTTTGCTGCCTGCGCTACCAACCCGATGACAGGCCGGAGAACAATGGCTTTAGTACCCAATAGCCAGCTCTTTCCAATAGCGTTTGCCCAGCATCAGGAATTTCTCGATGCAAGCATTATAGTCACAGGCACGCCGGAAGCACAAATGATTCAGCGGGTTGGAAACAGGCTTGTGACGGCAACCGAAAGATGGCTCGAAAGCCAGGGGCAGCTGGATACCTTAAGAGGCTTCGAGTGGGAGTTTACACTGGTTCAGGATAACGCCATAAATGCCTGGGTTATGCCAGGAGGTAAAATTGTTTTTTATACGGGAATTCTTCCGGTCACAAAAAACGAAGCGGGAATTGCTGTTGTAATGGGGCATGAGATTGCGCATGCTGTGTTACACCACGGCCAGCAGCGAATGAGCGCCGCCCTGCTTCAGCAGCTTGGACTTACATCCCTTGCCGTAGTATCGGCAGGGCAAAAACCGCTGGTTCAGGGTATAATACTGACTTCCTTCGGAGTGGGTTCAGATTTATTCGGTACACTGCCTTTCAGCAGGCAGCACGAACGCGAAGCCGATCACCTGGGTTTGATTCTTATGGCTATAGCCGGCTACGATCCCAATGAAGCGCCTCTTTTCTGGGAACGGATGGAAGCCCTTCCGGGCGGCACCATACCCGAATTTTTAAGCACCCACCCTTCCAGCGCTGCGAGAGTCAGGGAAATCCGCCGTCTGGTACCGGAAGCAATACAGGTTGCGGCAGATTTTGGGGTTCGTTTTTAATCGTTTACTTAACGAGGTAATTTGCTCGTAAGCGAAGGCTGTATGCAGTGCGTCACGCATATTTCGACGCAATGCCCGCAGCCTTTGCATTTTTCGTAGTCAATTACAGCAAGGTTATCTTTCATAACAATCGCTGTTGATGGACATTCCCGGACACATTTGCCGCAGGCGATACAGGCATTTGAACATTTTTTCCTTGCAACGCCGCCTTTTTCGATATTGCAGCATAAAACTACGGTTGCTATCGAGGCATTTTCAATGGTAATTAAGCCGCTTGGACAGGCATCAACACAAAGGCCGCAGCCCGTGCAGAGCGCGTTTACCTTGGCAAGCCCCTTATCAAGGCATATGGCGTTACTGGGGCAGGCAAGCTGGCAGTCGCCGTAACCAAGGCAGCTCATGGCGCAGGCCCCCTCGCCGTTGAAATGCAGCTTTGCAGCGGCGCAGCTATGAATGCCTTTATATTCCATCTTTTTCTGCAAGGCATTTTCTTCGCCCCTGCACCGGACAACGGCAATTTTCTTCTCGATGCCGCCGGCATCAACACCCATAATTTCACTTATCTGCTTTAAAACAGATTCTCCGCCGGGCGTGCAAAGATTTGGTTTTACGCCGGCCGTAAGAAGGGCTTTGGCATAACCTGAGCATCCGGGNAAACCGCATGCGCCGCAATTTGTTCCCGGCAAAGCNCCTTCCATTTGGGTCAGACGCTCATCAACTTTNACATACATCAGCTTTGACGCTGTGCAGAGTACAACAGCGCAAACAGTGCCGGTAANNGTAACAAAAAAAACAGCAGTTAAAATAAATTCCATGTTATTACTTGCCTTTTAACCGAATAGGTTCTCAAGAACGCCTCCAAACCCGGAGAACGATAAGGAAAGTATAGCCGCCGCTATAATCGTAAGCGACATACCCTTAAAAGATTTTGGCGGGTCTGCGTTTTCAATACGCTCGCGGATGCCGCAAAAAAGCACCATGGCCAGTAAAAAACCAAGCCCCCCGCCCAGGGCGTTCACCATGGATTCAATAAATGTGAAATTTTCCCTGATATTCAATAATGTAACGCCCAAAAGTGCGCAGTTTACAGTAATTAACGGGAGAAAAACTCCCAGGGCTTCGTAAAGCGCCGGTATGTATTTTTTCAAAACCAATTCAACAAACTGCACAAGGGATCCAATAATCAATATAAAAAGGATAATCTGCAAAAACCCAAGCCCGTGCGCGTCAAGAACATATCTTTGCAAAATCCATGTGGCAGCCGATGCAAGCAGCATTACAAAGGTAACGGCAAAACCCATTCCGGTAGCGTTTTTTAATTCTTTTGAAACGCCCAAAAAAGGACATATACCAAGGAATTGATTTAAGACAAAATTATTGACAACTACTGCGCTCATCATAATGATGATCAGGGAGTTAAAGTCCATAATTAATTCCCTCCCTTTTCGCAGCTTGCAGAGTCAGAGCGGGAGCCGGCGGCGGAAGAACAGGCTGAGGGGCATCCGCCGCAGCCGAACTCTTTGCGTTTAATTGCCTTGCCGTCCGATACCTTGTTCACAATTGCGATAAGGAGTCCGAATACGACAAAACCGCCGGGCGCCATCACAAAAATCGATATATTGTTGTCAATCAGGACAGGCAGTTCCATTCCAAGCCATGTGCCGCTGCCGAAAATTTCGCGTATAGAGGCAATGACAATCAAAGCCAGGGTAAAACCAGCGCCCATGCCCAGTGCGTCAATGGCAGAGTTAATAACCGTGTTTTTTTTGGCGAAAATCTCCACTCTGGCAAAGACAATACAATTAACTGTAATAAGTGCGAGGAAAATCCCCAGCGCTTCGAAAAGGTCGAAAGCGAAAGCTTCAACGATCATTGTTACAACGGTAACGAAACCGGCAATAAAGACGATAAAGCAGGGTATACGGACTTTGTCGGGAATGATATTTCTTAAGGCCGCTATTGAAATATTTGCGCCCAAAAGAACAAAGGTCGTTGCAAGCCCCATTCCAAAAGCGTCTGTAGTCCGGCTGGAAACGGCGAGAGCCGGGCATAAACCCAATAAGGAAATTAAAACAGGATTTTCCTTTACTAGTCCTTTCGTTAGAATTGAAAGCCTATTCAAAACTGTACCTCCCTAACGATGTCAAAAGCTTCAAAAGCGTATAATACTGCATCTCTGTAGGCCTCAAAGGTCATTGTGGCGCCTGAAACAAGATCTATTCCTGTCAGGCTTCTGTCATTGCCTATATACAGGTGTTCATGCATAAATACCATCGTGGCAAACATCGGCGTTTCATTGTGCCAAAGTACATGGGTGCTGATGATTATTCCATTCGGGTCAATGGCGCATAAGACATTCATTTCTCCCCCATACCCGATGGTGATAACGCTGAAAACAAAACCAACATTGTTTGTTGTTCTGTAGACGCTTATAACATTTTCCGGCAAACCCAGGCCTTCCAGGTTGACAGGCACTAACGCTTCAGCATGGGGTATGGCTGCCCTTATTGCCGCTTCTTCCCGCTGCCTCTGCATTTCTTCGGCATCAATGCCTGTGCTGACAATATCAAAAGCATCAAAAGCAGCCAGGACAGCATTTCTGTAGGCATCAAAAGTAATAGTTGAACCGGAAATAACATTTATTCCCGCCAGGCTTCTGTCATTGCCCACATACAGATGTTCCTGGGCAAACACAGGCGCGGCAAAGGCCGGTGTTTCCGAGTTTGACAAGACCATGGTTCTGATGATTATTCCGTCCGGGTCAATCGCGCACAGGATTCTCATTTCTCCTCCGAACCCGGAAGCGGAAACAATAAAAACATAACCTACATTGTTGGTTGTCGAGTAAACGGCTGTAATGGATCTGGGCAGGCCGGCCGCTTCCAAACGTTCAAAGCCGTCAGCATGCGGTACGGCTTCCATCATGGCCGCATGTGCCCGTTTGATTGCAGCGGCTTCAATAATGGGCTGCGTTATGGCATTCCCGACAGCCAATACGCCTGAAACAAAAAGACAAATCAGCGAAAGGACAAGTACGGGCACTACAAAATCTTTTTTCATGTATTTACGCCTCCGCCCTGAACCGGCGCTTTTTTTGCCGTGAGTTTATCTATAAACGGGACAAGCATATTCATAAAAAGTATTCCATAAGCGACACCTTCCGGAAAATGTCCGAAAAGCCGGATTAATACAGCAATCAGCCCTGCTCCCACACCGAATACAAGACGGCCGCTTTTTGTCAGAGGAGTCGTAGAGTAATCCGTAGCCATAAATATCGCGCCCAAAAACAGGCCGCCGTAAAAAATCTGGTGTACAGGATAAGCGCCAAAAACTGCCGTCAGGGCAAAAACAGTACCGATAAATGCAACTGGCGCATGCCATGTTATTACACGGCGAATTAACAGGTACAAACCGCCCAATAAGAGTGCAGCAACGCTCGCATCGCCTATAGTAACGCTGCAGCCATCCAGGCCGAGAAACAAATCCATAATTTCCGGCAGAAAACCGTTCGCGCCGCTAATTGGGTCAAAAGGCAATCTCCATGTTGTCATTGAAAAAGGAAATGCAAGGAACATTACAACACGGGCTGTTACAGCAGGGTTTGCGAAATTCTTGCCAAGGCCGCCGAAAAGCTGCTTTACCAATACAATCGCAACAAGGCAGCCGAAGATCGCCTGCCAGAGCGGAATGTCTACGGGCAGGCAATAGGCAAGCAGNATNCCGGTTAATACGGCGGATAAATCGCTNATTGTAGACTTTTTCTTTGTCAGCTTTTGGAAAGCCCATTCAAAGAAAACACATGAAATTACACATACCCCTGTAACAAGCAGTGTCCGGGAGCCGAATGCCCAATAAGCCATCGCAAGGGCAGGGGTAAGCGCGATAATAACATCAAGCATAATGCGCTGTGTTGTAATTTTGTCATGTGTGTGAGGCGCAGGCGAAACAAGCATAGTATTCATATCTTACGCTTCCTTATGACCCAAGAGCATTTTTTTTGACAGGTTCATAACCTGGGTAAGCGGCCTTTTTGCCGGACAGGTGTAAGCGCAGCAGCCGCATTCTATACAGTTGCCCGCATTGTAATCCTTAAGATTGGCGGTTTTTTTCAGCTCAAACGCAGTCTCAATTGAGGATGGCATCAGGCCCATGGGGCAAACATCGATACAACGCGCGCATTTTATGCAGGCCGAAGGTTCTGGCGTTGAGGCGTCTTTCTGTGAAAAAGCGAGCACAACATTGGTTGTTTTTAACACAGGCATATCCAGGCTTGGAACGGCAGTCCCCCTAACCGGGCCGCCGAGGATGATTTTTTTAACATCGTCTTTAAGCCCGCCGCAATAATCAAATAAAAGACGAAGCGGCGTTCCTATCGGAGCAATAACATTTTTGGGGTTATTTACCGCAGACCCGGCCACCGTAACACATTTACTTATGAGGGGACGGCCTGTTTTTATGTACCGGGTAAAAGCCGCGACAGTTGAACAGTTCACTACGATACAGCCCGCATCGGAAAGGGAGCCGCCTTGCGGCCGCCTTCGACCTGTAACTATAAAGGCAAGCAGATTTTCTTCGCCGTAGGGGTAAAATGACGGAAGCACGCGGACTTCAATGCCCGGTTTATCTCTAAAAAGCTCCTTCATTTTTTGGGCAGGCTCAGGTTTATTGTCTCCGATGCAAATGATGAGATTTTTTGGCTTAAGATGCTCTTTCATTAAAGATATGCCTTCCCGCAAATATTCAGCATCATCAAGCATCGTTCTTGTATCGGAGCTGATAAATGGCTCACATTCCATTCCGTTTACCAGAATATAGTCAATCCCGCCGGAATTGAGCTTATCTGCCGTTGGAACCCCGCAGCCGCCAAGCCCTATCACGCCGCTGTTTCTAACCGCTTCGAGGAATTCAGCCTGGTTTGTAATCCGCGGCGGGCTTGTTTCCTTATCAGCATTATCACCATTGGCCGCCTGGGTGTCGTCAGAAACGATGGTAACGGAAACCGTTTTTTCCCCGGTAAGGCCATCATAATTGTCAATGCTTTTTACTTTGCCCGATATGCTTGCATGAACAGGCGATGAACCGGCCCCCGCAGCCTCGGCTATGAGCTGCCCGGCCTTAACATAATCTCCGGCAGCAACAACGGGGTTAGCAGGCAAACCGGCATGCATGGACATCGGCAGCTTCACTTCCGAAGGCATTGGTATCACCTCCGGCGCCAAAACAGCGGTATTTTCCAGGCGCGGAAGGGAAATTCCGCCCAGTTTTTTCTTCATTGCTTTACCACAACCTTTGTGTTATTTGGAATAGTAGATACCAAAGGATAATAAAAATTATCGCTGTTGTCAATGTGTGCGCTTAGGAAGGCACGGTTATCACGGCAAGGGCTGTCATTGGGGGTGTGATAAGGGCGGACAAGTTAAAAATGAGAAATTAGGAATGAGGAATGAGAAATTCTTCTTTCTTCTCATTTTTCACTTCTCTTTTCTCATTTGTTACGCTTTTTTCAGGGTGAATTTGTCTATAAAGGCGTCTGCTTCGGCAAAACCTGTTATTTCTATGGCGATGTGGCTGGGCAGGTAATTTGGGTAAAGTTTTACCCGGATTTTGTGCATTACTTGTGCGACGTTGTAGGCTAAAGTTCGATGTTTTTGCTCCTTTTTTTGTTTAGGTTTACTGGTTGATTTCTCTCACAGAGGCACAGAGGACACGGGGCAATGATTTGGTAACTATCCGCATCCCTCCGTGTCCTTTGTTTCTCAGTGTATCTCTGTGAGAGCCGCTATCACTGCGCCTCCTGCTCTACGGAAGCGCCG
>JGI20163J15578_10000601_pt1 | contig 14906 bp, 11 predicted proteins | sample TergutCu122P1_FD_15578 | JGI IMG/M metagenome (IMG submission 15578)
ATGGCTATCGGTGCTTGGGAAGCAGCGGCAGCAGCAGGTGTAGCAGATGGAATGTTGTTCTTTGGAGTAGATGGTTTGGCAGATGCGGCTGTGTCCATAAAAGAAGGTGGACTGACAGCAACTGCATTGCAGGATGCTTTAGTAATGGCTCAAGAAGCGGCTAGAGTAGTGCATGAAATATTGACAGGAGTAAACACTGCAGGAATGGAAGAACACGAGATTGCAGTTACCCTTATTACATCAGCAAACGTAGATGAGTTTATTGAGCGTTATAGAGCCAGTGGAAAACTTGCAGATTAATTAGCTTTGGGTAATGAGAATTAACACTTAATGATTAACAGCAAGCCAGGAAAGCTAATGCATGTACTATTCTATTAATTTCACGAAGAGATATCGCTAAATGAGGCTTTTAAAAGGCCAGGTTTCTGGCGGTATTTCTTTTGAACGAGAAGCTGGTGCGGATCTTTTTGTGGCAGAGTCATCCAGTGTTTTTGCGAAAGATGGAAGTCTAGAAGAAAACACTAGGAAATTGAGAGAAAGTATAAGACGACTCACAGTTTTGTGATAGAATAAGAACAAAAAGAAAGTTTGTAGAAGAATACAGTAATCTCTCGAACTAAGGAGGAATATTAATGGGTAATTATTATCAAATCGCAAAAGAGAAGTATGCAGGAATAGGAGTAGATACAGAAGAAGCCATAGCTAAGCTACAAGAGGCTGCCATCTCTATTCATTGTTGGCAAGGAGATGATATTGGTGGTTTTGAACCAGCAAGGGAGATGACTGGGGGGATTCAAGCAACAGGAAATTATCCTGGTAAAGCCCGAAACCCAGAAGAATTAATGGCGGATTTTGAGAAAGCCATTTCATTAATTCCAGGGAAACATCGAATCAATTTACATGGTTCTTACGCAATATTCGAAGGAGAGAGTGCAAAGAGAGACGCGCTCGAACCCAAACATTTTGCCAAGTGGGTTGAGTTTGCCAAAAAGCATAACCTAGGAATTGATTTTAATCCTACATTCTTTGCTCATCATATGGTGAAGGACAATCTAACTCTCTCCAGTCCAGATGAAGAGACCAGAGCTTATTGGGTACGCCATGGAATTGCATGTCGGCAAGTGGCGGCGGCAATTGCCAAAGAATTGGATGACCATGTGGTATATAATGTATGGATTCCTGATGGATTTAAGGACATTCCAGCAGACCGTCTGGGACCAAGAATGAGATTGAAAGAAAGTTTAGATGAGATTTTCGCAGAAGAACTAGAAGGGGTAATCGATTGTGTAGAAAGCAAGCTCTTTGGAATTGGGTTAGAATCCTATACTGTGGGGAGTAATGAATTCTATCTCACTTACACAGCAAGTCGTCCAGGGGTGTATAACTTGTTGGATAACGGTCATTACCATCCTACAGAGCAGGCCAGTGATAAGATTCCTAGCCTTTTGACAGAGTTTGATAAGATTCCTCTTCATGTAACTCGTCCAGTTCGTTGGGATTCTGACCATGTGGTACTTCTGGCAGATGAAGTGAAAGATATTGCGGCAGAAATTGTTCGTTGTGATGCACTGGACAAAGTTCTGGTTGGCCTAGACTTTTTCGATGCCTCTATAAATCGTGTGGCAGCATGGGTGGTAGGAACCAGAAATATGCAAAAAGCTCTTTTGATTGCCCTGCTCACTCCATGGGAGGAGCTTAAAGGTTATCAAGATCATGCAGATTTTACAGACTTAATGGTGAAACAAGAAACACTAAAGACTTACCCATTTGGTGCAGTTTGGGAAGAGTTCTGTGCTAGAAACAATGTGCCAGAAGATAATGAGTGGTTATCTATCGTTAAGAAGTATGAAGAGGATGTGCTGTTGAAACGAGGGTAGATTGTTTTGGGTCAATCAGCTTAAAACGTACTTAAACAATAAAGGATAAAATCAAGTGAAACCTGAAGGATGAATTTCGGTTTCACTTGATTGATGTGCAGAGGGTGGAGGAAAGCGAACTCTACAGAGAGGACATCGAATGGAAAAACAACAAATGAAAAAAGCCATTTTGATTTACACCGTCATTGTGGCTTTGTCAGGTTTGGGATTAGGGCTATCCGATAATTTATTCTCCAATTATTTTAGAGATGCCTTTGAGGTAGATGCTTTCTGGCGAGGCTTTATTGAAGTTCCTAGGGAGCTGCCAGGATTTCTTACGGTATTTATTTTATCCGCGCTGGCTTTTTTTGGAGATAAGAGGCTTACGCTGATTTCTTTTGCTTTAAGCTTTATTGGCATAATGCTTTTAGCTTTTACCAATCCTAGTTTTCCCATGATGTTGGTGTTCTTATTTATTATATCTATGGGGATTCATATGTTTATCCCTCTATATGATGCTTTAGGGATGTCACTGGCTACCGGTGGCGATTATGGTCGTATTTTAGGGAGGTTTAATGCGGTACGTACTGCATTTTCTCTTCTGGCTGGACTAATTGCTTTTGTAGGATTTCGGGTTGGATTCTTTTCGTTTACGACCCCTGTGATTCGAATATTTTGGTTTGCGGGGATTTGTTTTGCGTTGGTTTTTGTTTTATTCATCTATCTGATGCGATTGACTCCAGACCCACGACCTACAGGGTCTCACTTTGTCCTTCGAAAGAAATATACCAGCTTCTATATCTTAGCGGCTTTGTTTGGAGGGCGCAAGCAGATTATGTTCGTATTTGGGCCTTGGGTTTTAATTGAGCTCTTTCATTTTGGAGCAGATTACATGGCGCTGTTTATCATGATTGCTTCCATTATTAGCATATTTGCTCTGCCTATGATGGGGCGTTGGATCGACCGATACGGTGCGCCTCGGGTGATGGTGATAGAGGTCATCTCGTTTTTTGCTATTTACTTAGGGTATGGCTTAATCAGTGCCGGAACCCATGATGGGTGGTTAACCCGAACCGGTTTGATTGTTGGGATTCTTATCTTCATTCACACTTTGGATCGAGTGGCCATGAACTTTGGGATGGCACGGAGCATTTACCTGCGCTCTGTTGCAGTTTCAACGGACGACATTACCCCTACTCTAGCTACAGGTATGGCTCTGGATCATATTTTTAGCATTATAAGTGCCCTACTTTGTGGTTGGCTATGGTGGCGGTTTGGTCCACAATATGTATTTATGTTCTCAGGGGTACTGGCTGTAATCCAGTTGGTAGTGGCGATGAGGATAAAGTAACTTAAGTTTAAGGCATTTTATTTTTGGATCGGTTAACTTAAAGGTTTAAAAATAACAATAACTTTGAATATATTGATTTAGGGGAAGGTGGAAGAAAATGGAAGAAAAAAAGAAAAAAGTCTATGATTTACTCATAGCAGGTGGCATTGTAATAGACCCTGCCAGTAGTTTGAAAATGAAGAAAGACGTAGCCATAAAAGATGGAAAGATATCAAGAATGGACGACTTTATTTCACCAGACCTTGCAACAAAAACGGTGGATGTTTCAGGTCTACTTGTCGTTCCTGGTTTGATTGATATGCATTGTCATTTTTATCCGAAATTTCCTGTTGCCACAGATGGGTTATATTGTGTTAATCCAGATGCCCATTTCTTTCAAGAGGGAGTGACTACGGCAGTGGATACGGGGAGTTGTGGTACACGAGACTTTATCTATTTTAAGGAGCGCGTATTAGATGTTGCAAAGACCAGATTACTTGCCTTGATTAACATCGCAGATGGTGGGATGGTGAATCAGGAGCGAGAACAAGATCCTGTTTATTTCACGCCTGAGATCGCTGCTGCAATGGCGACCAGTTATCCAGAGCAAATTATTGGAATCAAAACAGCGCATTATTGGGTAGGGAAACCTTTTGATGCAGACCATCCCCCTTGGGCATCTGTAGATGCGGCATTGTTAGCAGGAGAGCTAAGTGGAAGGCGTGTTATGGTTGATATGCAACCTACAGGAGAGGAGCGAACCTATCAGGATTTGTTGTTGAAGAAGTTGCGCCCTGGGGATATCCACACCCATATGTATGCTCAACAATTTCCAGTGCTGGATGAGAATGGAAAAGTTAATGATTTTCTGTGGGAAGCAAAACAGCGAGGTGTTTTGTTCGACTTGGGGCATGGAAGTGGCAGTTTTTGGTTTAGAAATGCGGTTCCATCCTTCGAACAAGGGTATTGGCCAGATACGCTATCCACAGATTTACATTTTGATAATATTTCAGGACCAGTCTTTGGGCTAACCCATGTTCTCTCAAAATATTTATCTATGGGGATGGATTTAATGGATGTAATCAAGCTTGCCACAGTAGCTCCAGCAGCTGTGATTGGTGATGAGAGTTTGGGACGTATTGTTGAAGGAGGGCCTGCTGACATCGCCATATTAAGGGAGAGAACAGGAGACTTTGGGTTCCCAGATTGTGGTGGTGCAAAATTAAAAGGTACAAAACGAATCGAGTGTTTGATGACATTGAGAAATGGTGAAGTGGTCTTTGACCCAGATGCTCGCATTATGCCAGAGTGGAGAGAGGCACCAGAACCTTATTGGAAGCCACCAGGACTTCTAAAGTGATACCAATCTAGGATGTTCTCGGAGATGATGTGTATGCAGATTTGTGAGAGTGTTCATCAATAAATGAATGGAGAAGAATTATGAAGACATTCTATGAAAGGCTAGGAATTAAGCGCTATATCAATGCACATGATACTTACACCATCTACGGAGGAAGTCGGATTTCCAAAGAATCAATGCTTGCAATGGAGGAAGCCTCTAAACACTTCACAGATATTTTTGAGATGCAGAGAGTTTTGGGCGAGAAGATAGCAGAAATGACCCATAATGAAGGGGCTTTTATCACCAATGGTGCTGCAGGGGGATTGAAACTTGCGGCGGCTGTTTGCATGGTAGAAGGAAGTGATTACCTCTACTCACAGCTGCCTGATACGAAGGGGGCAAAAAATGAAATCATTGTGATTCGTAGTCAGCGGAATGTATATGACGTTGCGATTCGTGGTGCCGGAGCTACGATTGTAGAGATAGGAAATGCGGATAGAACATCTCCTTATGAGCTAGAAGGTAAAATCAACGAGAAAACAGCTGCTGTCTTTTATTTTTTGGCATCCATTTATGCAAAAAGTGCATTGCCTCTAAAAGAAGTGATTGAGATTGCTCATAAGAAGGGCGTTCCAGTAGTTGTAGATGCGGCCGCTCAGCTTCCACCGGTAGAAAATCTTTGGGAATTGACTGCTATGGGAGTAGATTTGGCCATCTTTAGTGGCGGGAAAACGCTATGTGGTCCTCAAGACAGTGGGTTGATTTTAGGGAAAAAGAGCTTTATACGGGATTGTATAAAATTTGGTGCACCAGTAAATGGAATTTGCCGTGATAGCAAAACATCAAGAGAGGCGATGGCAGGATTGTTTGTCGCTTTAGAGCAATATTTGCTATTGGATCAACAAGCAGAGTATACTCGTTTGGAGAAAATGGCTCTACGATTAGGTGAAGTGTTTGAAGAAATAGGGTTAGAGGCGAAGTTAGTTCCTCATGGGCCAGTGGGACAAATTTATCCTCGAATATTTGGGAAGTGCCTAGGGGAAGGACAGGCATTAGAAATCACAGCTGCTATGAAAGAACAACGAATATATATTGGGTGCGACCCTTTGGAAAACAGTATTTTTATCAGTCCATTGAATCTTAATGAATGTGAGTTAGAACAGGTGGAACAAGCATTGCGCAGGGCAATATAAGTCTGCGTGCTGCGGTTAGCAGGTGCAAGGTCGAAATGGATGCCTAGTACGAACATAAAACCATTTTGTTTTTTGGTAGGTTAACATAACAGAATAAGAAAATGATGGAAACAGATATGCCTTCTTCTGAGTAAATAAGCGAAGCGATAAAGCTTATAGGCTTGAAGAAGGTATATTATTTTATTGGATGATTCTTTAAAGAAACAATTTTGTTATAAAAATGACCAAAAAATGATGATAAATGACAAGATAATGAAGACATAATAAAAATCCCATATGTTATATTGGCGGTAGATAATTTGTCGATGGTAACTAAAGAAAAACAGTGTCAAAGCAAAGAAGAAAGAAAGGGAGGAAACAAAAAAGTGAAGAAAATTTTAAGCGTACTTTTATGTGTAGCACTTATGGGTACTTTGTTGGTGGCTTGCGGTGGTGGAGGAACTGAAACTGCAACGGGAGATCAGGAGTCAATTACAATTACTGTAATGTGTGCCTATGCTATTGAAGAGCCACAGAGAACGGTTATTCTTGAATATGTAGATTTATTTATGGAAGAAAATCCTCATATTACAGTGGAGATGCAAGGGACAAATTCAAATGACATTATTACAAGTCTTGTTGCTCAAGCAACGAATCCGACAGATATCCCAACATTATTCTTTACGGCAGCGGATCAAGTGGCAACTCTTCATGATTTAGGATTAACGGAAAACTTATTTGATTGGTTAGATGATGACTTCTTGAGTAAATTTGCCTATGGGGTGGTTGAATCAACAACAATGCTTAATGGAGATATGGGATTTTTCCCTTATGCACTACAACCACAAGGCATCCTTTATCGTGTGGATCGCTTTGAAGAGCTAGGGCTGGAGATTCCAACCAATTGGGATGAGTTTGTTGATGTGGCAATTGCTCTAACAAGAGACAGTACAGGAGGCGATACCATTGACGAGTGGGGTTATTCTCTGATTGGTATCAATAATGGTAGTGGACAAGCGCGCTTCTTGGCATATCTGTGGAGCAATGGATTTGATATTATCTATCAAGATGAAGATGGACAATGGGCAACGGATATCAGCATGGATCCAGAATTTATTGAAGTGTTCAGAAGATGGACGGATATGAATAATGTACATGGAGTAGTTCCGCCAGGAGTTACTGAGATTGACTTTGTTATGGCGTCCAATTATTTTGCAATGGGGATTACCAGTTTGATGTTCTCAGGCGGTAACGCATTGGGAGCCATCTATGACGGGAATCCAGATCTACGCGGATACGTTGGTTCTTTCATGCTACCAGGAGATTATCCAGGAACAATGCTCGGGACAGAGGGGTATAGCTTATCTGCCCATGCAACAGACGCAGAAAAAGAAGCAGCGATAGCGCTTTTGAAGTTTCTCTTAGAAAACGATGAAGAGCTTATGTTCTGGCAAGTGAGCGGAAAGCTTCCTTCTACAGAGGCAGGATTACAAGCAGAATTTATGCAATCCCCTGATCAAAGAGGATACATTGACCAAGTTAACGCAGGCGCTAGACCAACCATCACTTTCCCAGGAGTAGCTGGTTTGAGAAGTGAATTGGGCGATGCTTATTCTGCTGTTTTCTCTGAAGAAATGACTGTTGAGGAAGCAGTAGCAAGGTTAATTGATAGAATGGAGATGTTATTGGCTGATTTCAATTAACAAGCGGTTATATTGGCAATAAGAGATGAATTGGGATGACACTGGGTTGATCAGTGTCATCCTAATAATAATAAAAGGAGTTTTAAATGAATCATTCAAAGTCGATAATGAAAAGAAATAAAGTGAAATACCATTATCAAGGATATATTTGGTCCTTTCCAGTGGTAGTGCTTTTATTCGGTTTGCTGGTGTATCCCATGTTGTATGGGGTTTACATCAGTTTTTTCAATACCAACTTAGTGAATCGATGGGAATTTGTAGGGTTTCGGTATTACATTGATGCTTTTCAAGAGCCACGTTTTTATCATTCCTTATGGTTGACCCTATGGTTCATGGTTTTTGTCGTTGCGGGACATTTTATCATCGGTTTTATTTTAGCGCTTTTATTGAACAGAGAATTCAAGGGGAGAGCGTTCTTTCGTGTGATTTTTATGCTTCCTTGGTTTTTTCCAGAAGCAGTGATTGCATTGGTTTTCTCATGGATCATGAACCCGATGTTTGGCATATTGAACTATTTCCTTCGTCAAATTGGAGTAATCGACCAGAATATATCATGGCTAGGAAGTAGAGAGTTTGCATTTGCTTCCATTGTATTTGTTTGTATTTGGAAGGGATTTCCTTTGGTGATGACCATGATATTAGCAGGATTGCAAAGTATTCCTTCTGATTATTATGAAGCGGCAAGAATAGACGGAGCAAATCGGGTCAATCAGTTTTTGAGTATTACTCTACCTTCGCTGAAACCCATATTGGCTACCGTGCTCATTCTCAACAGTATATGGTGGTTCAGACAGTATACAATGGTGTTTGCCATGACGGCAGGAGGCCCTGGGACCACAACCAACCTGATTAGTTTGAGTATATTTGGGACCGCCTTTAATGATTTTAGATTTGGTATGGCGGCTGCTTGGGGCGTATTGGTGTTTCTGGTTTGTGTAGTAATTACTTTAATATATAGGATGGTGCTAAGAGATGATGAAAAGTAAAAAAGGAAGAAAAATAGTTGATCATACGGCCAGTTATATCATTTTAACCATATTTGCATTGTTTATCATTATACCTGTGCTCTGGATGTTGTCCACCTCGTTGAAAACGGATGTTCAAACTTATGCACGCTTTCCTACCTGGATTCCTAATCCGCTGATTTGGGATGCATACAGGAACTTTTTCGTACTTTACAATTTTGGAAGATTGCTCATGAACAGTCTCATTGTTAGTGGAACCTCTCTTATTGTTTGTTGTGCTTGTGCTAGCTTTACAGGGTATGCAGTGACCAGATATCGCTTCAGAGGCAAGAAACAATTGATGGGCTTTTTGCTGGTAACTCAAATGTTTCCAAGTGTGATGTTAATTGTTCCGTTTTATGCTGTGCTTTCCACCTATCGATTAACCAATAGTTTATTAGGATTGATTGTTGTATATGTGGGGACGAATGTGGCCTTCAGCACATGGTTGCTAACTTCATATTTCAGGACGATTCCGGTGGAGTTAGACGAAGCAGCAAGAGTAGATGGGGCATCCAGTTTTCGGATATTTTGGAACATTATCTTACCTTTGGTAATGCCAGGGATAGCAGCAGTTGCAATGTTTGTACTGTTCAACACATGGAACGAATTTATGTATGCTTCAATACTTCTCTCTAGGGAAAGTCTAAATACAATTACTGTAGGGATTCTTGCATTGAACTCCCATAATCATGTAAGATGGAATGACTTGATGGCGGCATCAACCATCTCCAGTTTACCGTTGATTATATTGTTCATTATTTTCCAGAAATATTTTATTGCAGGTATGACAGGTGGTGCAGTGAAAAGTTAGATTTTTCACAATAGAAGAGATGATATGTTGAGGGGATTTCAAGACAGGGAACCCTCTCGTTTATGGCGAGCGTAAAAAATAATACTATAATAATGAAAGAGGTTGTGAAAACCATGAAAAATATTACAATAAAGGATATAAAAGTATTTGTTACTGCACCAAGGGGAATTAATCTGGTGGTAGTAAAAGTGATGACTTCAGAACCGGGGCTATATGGTTATGGATGCGCCACTTTTACTTGGCGTCATAAAGTGGTAGTAACAGCAATTGAAGAATATTTGAGACCGATGCTAAAAGGGAGAGGGGTTCACAACATAGAAGACCTTTGGCAGACGATGATGGGAAGCTCTTATTGGAGAAATGGACCTGTTCTAAACAATGCGATTTCAGGGGTTGATGAAGCCCTATGGGATATCAAAGGGAAATTAGCGAATATGCCTTTGTACAGCCTTTTGGGCGGGAAAAGTAGAGAGGGGATTTCCGTATATCGGCATGCAGATGGAAGTAGCATGGAAGAAGTATTGGATAATGTACACAGATACATTGATGAAGGCTATCGATATATTCGTTGCCAGTTGGGTACTTATGGAGGGAATTACACTGGTGAAACCCAAAGAATTGTCAAACCCAAAAACGCACCTGAAGGTGCATATTATGACCCAAGGTTATACACCAATAGTGTGGTTAAGTTGTTTGATAAGGTTCGTAGTTCTGTTGGAGAAGAAGTAGAATTATTGCATGATGTACATGAACGTTTATCCTTAGTAGATACCTTGGCATTTGCAAAAGAGCTTGAGCAATATAAGCTATTCTTTTTAGAGGACTCGTTGCCACCAGAGCAGGTGGATTACTTCAAAATTCTTCGTGAGCAAACTGCGGTGCCTTTTGCTATGGGCGAATTATTCACCCATCCTTTGGAGTGGCGGCGAATTGTTCAAAACCAATGGATTGATTTTATCAGAGTACATATCAGTGACATCGGTGGATTGACACCAGCAATTAAGTTGGCCCATTTTTGTGAAGCCTATCAAGTGAGAACCGCGTGGCATGGACCACCAGATCTTGCTCCTATTGGTGCAGTGGTACAGATGCATCTTGATTTGAATAACAATAATTTTGGCATCCAAGAATTTTCAGAGTTCACCGAAGAAGAACGAGCGGTGTTCCCGGGATGTCCTATGATTGAGGATGGATATCTGTATCTTAATGATACACCAGGAATCGGTGTGGGATTTGATGAAGAGATGGCGGCAAAATATCCAGAAGTTGAGATGGATCATGGTTGGATGTTTAGCAGGTTGCCAGATGGGACAGCGGTTAGACCGTAGCTTTGCCCTTGGCGGTTACAACGAACTAGAAGAGATGAATAAAGATGATAATAAAGATTAATGACTACAATAAGCATGATATGATAAGACAGACCAATGAAAAAAAATATAGCATTTCTAGAACTCGTGACTATGGGGTAGGTGTGGGTATGGGTTTCCATCTTCATAACTCAACAGAGATTATCATTGGTGAGGAAGGAATTGCTAAGTATAGCTTGTTAGGAAGAGAATATCTGGTTGGAAAAAATGATATCTTGGTGATTAGTCCAATGGAGATTCATCAATTCGAGATTGTTAAGGAACCTTTTATAAGGTATGGTTTTACAGTAAATCCTATCTATTACAGAAGCCTTAACTTAGACAATGATTTGGGGCAAGTTTTTCTTACGCCTACTTTAGAGCAATATGAAAAAAACTACAGAAAGATGAGTTCCGATACCGTTAAAAATTTTGTGAGTTTATTAGAGGAGCTAAAAACGGAAGAGATTAAAGGCGAGTTTTTTAGCTCCCACATGGAACGATTTTTAGTGAGTCAATTGACCATTTTGTTGTTCCGTTCGTTTAAAATGAGCAAATCAGATACAAGAGTGTCCAATATGAATGAACGGATGCAAGAGATACAAGAATATATTAATCTGAATTTTCACGAAAAATTAGATTTAGAGAGCTTAAGCAGATTATTTTTTTTGCATCCCTCAACCATTAGTAAAGAGTTTAAAAAAAGCTTTGGGACAACGTTGGTGAAGTACATCAATACCGTTAGAATATGCGAAGCGACTCGTTTATTGGAAAACACCAAATATAGCGTTTCCCTGATTTCGGATATGTGTGGTTACGAACAGGTGAATACTTTTTTGAGGCAGTTCAAATCCATTATGGAAACAACACCTCTTCAATATAGAAACTCAATGTTGAAGTTTTATGAGAATGGAAGTGCAAAAAAATGAACCCTACTCAAGAAGAAAAGAATAGATTAAGGGAGCTAGCAGCTCGCTATGCTGAAATTGCTCATAGCCCTGAAATGGCTGTGAAAAAGCGTCAATGGAAAGCGCTTCGAGATTTGAGACCAGAAAGGCCAATGATTCTATTTGAATCCCTTAGTGTGTCAGGCTTTTTAAAAGAAGGGGAGCTTATATGTTTATCACCTGTACTGCGTGAAGTTGAGAAGGCTATGCTGCTGGCAATAAAGCATCATGATGAGGTGAAAGACGATATTGTTTTGGAAAAATACCTTCAATTGCCTTGGATAGTGAATAGCTCTGATTATGGTGTGCCTCTAGCGAAACACCAAGCAAGTAATTCCATGGCTTACATGCCAGACTTCCCCATTCGAGCGCCCGAGGATTTAAGTAAGCTTAAAGAACGTGTTTTTACAGTGGACAGAGAGTACACTTTAAGATTAAAGGCGATAATGGAGGATATCTTTGGGGATTTGTTGCCGATTCGAGTGGGCAATTATGATAATTGGTTTCAAGAGTTTGGATTCAGTTTATTTTGTGGGAATAATTCCCCTATTATCACTTTGGACGCTTTTAAACTGATGGGCTATGAGAACATGTTGCTATGGGCATATGATTATCCTGAAGCCTTACGGGAACTGTTGGAGGTTTTAATGGAGGATCGACGAAAGTTCTTCCATTGGTTAAAAGAAGAAAAAATTTTTGCTCTAAATACTGACAATCGATTCGCTGGATTTGCAGGGTATGGCTATGTATCCGATTTACCAGAAGCAGATACTGGAGAATCGGCAGATCCATCGGATTGTTGGTGTTGGGTTGAATCCCAAGAAACAAGTGTGGTTTCACCGACCATGTTTAAAGAGTGGTACTTGCCTTACTTAGCAGAATATGCCAACTATTTTGGGCTGGTTAGTTATGGTTGCTGCGAACCAGTGGACGATAGATTTGAGCTGATAAAAAAAGCAATTCCAAATGTGAGAACGGTTTCTGTCTCTGCCTGGAATAATCTTGAACTTACTGCTGAAATACTGGGGAAGGATGTTGTGTATTGCCGTAAGCCAAACCCGGCTTTTCTGAGTGGGAAAAACCCTGATTGGGAAAGCGCGAAAGAGGACATTGCGCGCACCTGGGCTTGCACGAAAAATCAGCCAGTTGAATTTGTCGTTCGCAATGTTTATGACGTTAATGGAGATGTACAGCGCCTTGCTAGGTGGGTCGAAATGGCAAAGAGTATGATAGGAATCTGACAGCGAAACATTTTACTGATAGAACCTGTCTTTTACATCAGACATTGAATCATGGGGCAAACTACAATTCATTAGATTTGTAAAGTACATGGAAGAATGCTATATTATCCATGTACTTTTTTTATGAGAAAGAGTATCATAAACAAAATAGTCATTTTGAAAGTGCTATAGAAGCGTATTAAATCAGATTCGATTTTAAAAAGTACTCAAAATTCAAAGGAGGGCAAGTATGAGTTTTCAAGCAAAATGGATACGTCCAGTAACAGATTTGGGAGATATTGCTCCTGTATTTCGCAAGAAATGGAAAGTGGAAGGGAAGGTTTCAAAGGCAGAGCTACTGTTAACAGCACTTGGGGTATATGACGCTTATCTGAATGGGCAGAGAGTTAGCGATTATGTGCTAGCCCCTGGCTGGACAGTATACGAGAAGCGATTACAGTACCAAACTTATGATGTAACAGAATTGTTGAAGGATGATAATGAATTAGAAGTTACCGTTGGCAAAGGGTGGTGGCGTTCAGAGATGCCTGGAGGATGGCAAGAGTTTCCAGGCAAAGAAGAGCGGATGAAGCGACATGGAGGATGTTTTGGAGAGCTCTCTTTGGTCTTTGAAGATGGAAGCAGACAGGTCATCCCTACGGATTGTAGTTGGGAGGTTGCCGAGAGTGCCGTACGTTATTCCGAGATTTACCACGGAGAGACCAATGATGCTAGGGTTATCCCACAAGATTGGCAGGCAGTAGAAGAGTTTGATGGGCCTACAGAAACATTGATTCCTCAAGAAGGGGATGAGATTAAGGAAAAAGAACGAGTGGCGGTAAAGGAGATTATTACCACTCCAAAGGGTGAAACCGTATTGGATTTTGGTCAGTTATTGACTGGTTATGTGGAGTTCACGGTAGATGCAAAAGCAGGGGATGAGATTCTGTTATTATGCGCGGAAGTGTTAGATGGTGACGGGAATTTCTATAATGAGAATTACCGGACTGCAAAGTCAGAATTCCGTTATATTTGTAAAGATGGGGAACAAACCTGGCGTCCTCGTTTAACGTTCTTTGGTTTCCGTTACTTAAAATTAGAGCAGTTTCCAGGAACTCCAAGGCCTGAGCAATTCACAGGAATTGTAGTTTATTCTGACATGAAGCGAATTGGCAGAATTGCCACTTCTAATCCAAAACTCAATCAACTGTTCAGTAATATTATCTGGGGACAGGTGGGGAATTTCTTGGATGTTCCTACAGATTGTCCGCAGCGGGATGAGAGATTAGGATGGACAGGTGATGCTCAAGTATTTGTTAAAGTGGCAAGCTATAATTTTGATGTAGAAAGGTTCTTTACCAAATGGTTAAATGATTTGGCGGCAGCCCAATTTGAAAGTGGCGGTGTACCTCATGTGGTTCCAGATTACATCTGCGATGGAGGTTCCAGTGCGGCTTGGGGGGATGCGGCGACCATCTGTCCGTGGCAAATTTATTTGACTTATGGAAACAAAGAGATTCTAGAGAATCAATTTGATTCCATGGTGGGTTGGGTGGATTATATCACCAATACCACTAAGGATGAGTACCTATGGACAGGAGCAGAACATTTCGGGGATTGGGTAGGTTTAGATGCACCAGTAGGGAGCTATAAAGGTTCCAGTAGAGAAGATTTTATTGCCTCTGCATTCTATGCTTATTCAACGGAATTGTTAATCAAATCAGGAAAAGTAATCGGAAGAGATGTAAGTGGCTACGAAGAACTTTATGGAAAGATTGTTGCAGCGTTTCGCAAACAATTCACCTCTTATCTTACTCAAACGGAACATGCTCTTGCCATCCAGTTTGGGCTAGCACCAGATTTGCAAAAAGCAGCAGATGATTTGGCCGAGAAAGTGAAGGCTGATGGAACCATGCTCCAGACGGGATTTGTAGGAACGCCCTATCTGTTACATGTGTTAAGTAAGTACGGACATACAGAATTGGCTTACTCTCTATTGTTACGGGAAGAATATCCTTCTTGGTTATATCCGGTGAACAAAGGCGCCACCACCATGTGGGAACACTGGGATGGAATTATGGAAGATGGCAGTTTCTGGAGCGCGGATATGAACTCCTTTAATCACTATGCTTATGGGGCAGTAGGAGATTGGATCTACGAAGAAGCGGCTGG
>JGI20163J15578_10000602_pt1 | contig 14900 bp, 7 predicted proteins | sample TergutCu122P1_FD_15578 | JGI IMG/M metagenome (IMG submission 15578)
TCAGCCGAGAGTTCTGCAATTGTTCCTCTATGAAGCGGGAATTGAACACTAAGTTTAACTATGTTTAGATAAATTTAGGTAAGTTTCAAATAACGGTTTATATACTATATGAATTGACAGTACCGGAAGATGTAATACTAACAGATGATGTAATGTTTGAATTTTGGCATCTAAGTCTAGCGATGGAACAACATGCCGGAAGGCTGATGCAGAGTGTTATACTTGAGCAAGAAGGTAACAGAAGGCTTGGTTTAATACATTCGACAGGTGCCGGAATAGTTGAAAACCAACGTTGTAGTTTCACTAATGTCGGTAACGGTTCATATTGAAGGTGAAGATGTATTTACAGCACTTACTCCGATTATAAGATTTGTAAATGGCGATGAGATAAAAATGGACTATATGGCTGAAAATACGTTGTATTCATGGGCATCTCATATTGCCGAAGACAGAGAAAACCAAACGAACTTTGGGTTGTACACGATACACACCACATTCGACAGGCTGGTTAACCTCGATGAAATCGAAAGCATCATAGTAAATAACGTCGTTGTGCCTGTAAGATAAACTTAATAACCTAAATTTACATAGATAAAAACAGCGGACATAATTTCAAAGCGATTATGTCCGCTGTTTTGTTTTTTGAAGGGATTACGCATAGGCTGACTTGCTATCTTTCGAAGAATATAGTAAACTTGACACAACAAATATTCAGTTACTAAGATTTTCTCGGCAACTACTAAGGTTTTCTCGGTAGTTCAAAAAGGCGGAGAACCAAACATGGAAACAAATACTGAAAAAATTAGCCTAAGAACCTGCATGGTGGACGGTGTGAAGCTATTTTTTAAAAACATACCGTTTATTTTTGTTTTTGGAGTCGCAGGGGTTTTGCTGTTAATTTTGCGTGGGTGGATTATAAGCTTCTTAAGAAGCGAGCAGATGTACGCGTATGACGGAATTTTTCACTTTTTATCGACGCATAGTCTTATTTTTCATATATTACTTTCCATAATTTTCAATCTGGTGACGCTTATGGGCACGATTTTTATTATAGCGAAATCACTTGCAATATTAAGGCAAGAGGACTTTTCTTTAAAATCGGCATTTGAAACGATACGTCCGAATGTATTAAAACTTATAGTTGTTGGAACTGTTATGTATATTCTATCTTCCGCTCGCACTTTTGCATGGATGATAATTTTCTGGTTAGCTGAAAACTCTATAATTGATACTATTCCAATAATTACAATGCCATGGATGAGAACACCGGGCGGAATTAGCCCATCTCCAACGTCGCCTGTTACGCTGATAGCAAATCATATCATTTCACTAGATACGTTGATGACGATCTTAATAGGAGCTATTGGGGTACTTGCATTCACAGGCATAGGCATATATATGATTTCACATATTGTTGGCGGATATGAAAATGGATTTATCAAGGGAGCGTTTTCTGCAGTGAAACGAACGATTGCAAAAATGTTTATACTTTCAGTTGTGCTTACTTTAGTGATGGATATCGCGACGCTTCCACGTGTCATGATTATGCTGTATGCTTCAGAATTTTCTTACATGTTGCCGGCCTTTGATACTATAAGTATTGTTTTTAGTGTGAGTTTGCCATTTTACGCAATTACGACTTTCACGGCATTGTATTTTCACGCAACCAAAAAAATTGAAACATAAAAAACTCCCACTTAAGGCACGATTGATGTAAAGGCAGTGGGAGCATTTTCACAAAAAATTTTCATGAAAATTAAATCAAATTTCGCGTTTCCATGGCTGTTATCAGCGCGCGGAGTTTCTTAGTGGTTACGAGGGCGATTTCGCCGTTTACCATATGTACAGTATACCGGAAAAACCGACGGATTTTCGTCGATCCGCCGGTTTTTAGTAGCGTAGTTGAATATTTTGAAAAATGTTACTTGTGAGGGATTCCGTCCACAGGCGCCGTCTCCACTCCAGGGAAGGAGCGTGTTATGGATTCCACTTGTTTTTGTGTTTTTACAGGGTCATTCACCCAGTTTCTGTAAAACTCATAAGGACACTCAGGGTCGCCAAAACGGGTTTCCCCGGATTTCAGCGTAGCGGTGTAGCCTCTGTGAAGCAGTTTGTACAAATGATTTTGTGACTGATCTGAGGCTCTGGCTTCCCTTATTGCGTTGACTGAAAGCTGTGCATATTGCACACCCATTTCTTCCGTTCCGCATTCTCCCAGCGTCCGTCCGTCAAAACCTATGATGCAGCTGTGGCCGAAGAACGAATACACACCGTCATTTCCGGCGGCGTTGGCGACGGCGACATATGAATTGTTCGCCCAGGCCATCGCTTTTGAAATGGTAATCTGCTGCTCCTTGGCCGGATACATATATCCCTGACAGCGGACAATAAGCTCCGCTCCCTTCATGGCGCAATCCCGCCATATTTCAGGATAATTGCCATCATCGCAGATGATAAGGCTGATTTTCAGGCCTTTAGGGCCGTCGCTGACATAAGTTTTGTCTCCGGGATACCAGCCTTCAATAGGACACCAAGGCATAATCTTGCGGTAATTCTGCACTATTTCGCCTTTGTTGTTGATCAAAAGAAGCGAATTCCACGGAACGGTCTTGGGGTGATTGGCGTGACGTTCACCTGTAATTGAAAACACTCCCCAGATGTTGTTTTCGATACAGGCTTTTGAGAATATCTCAGTTTCGGGGCCTGGAATTGTTGTGGAAAGCTCCATCATTTCATTAAAATCATACAGGATGCCTTCCGTGCTGTATTCAGGGAAAATGACTAAATCAAGACCCGGGAACGCCGATTTTTTCAAACTTCCCATAACATCGGCTATGCGGTGGCAGTTCTCGATTATCCCTTCTTTAGTGTGAAGTCGGGGCATCGTATAATTGACGACGGCAACCCCTACAGCGTCTTTACTTGACGAAATGTCTCCATGGCGCATAATAAAAACCTCCTAATCTTTAAAATTTTGAGAAATATCTGATTAGGACAAATTTATCATATATTCAAGTTATTTACAAGAGAAATCTTGGATATATGGTTTATTTTTTATTACAATTTTTTATTTTTTATTACAATCTGAAACTTCGCAGTAAAAAATCCAATTGACATCGTCAGCTTGTAAGCGACACAAATATGTGATATGATTGGCGCAACGCAGAGGATTAACGACAGAGGCAGCTACCGAGATTTTCTCGGCAATTGCTAAAGTTTTCTTAGTAGTTCAAAAAGAAGGTAATCGTGTTTTTTGTATGTAATGGACGAACACGAGAGGAGAACTCAAAGTGGAAACAAATACTGAAAAAATTAGTCTAAGAACCTGCATGGCGGACGGTGTAAAGCTATTTATTAAAAACATACCGTTTATTTTGGTGTTTGGAATCGTAGCACACTTGTTGCGAATTTTAACTTGGCGAATTATTGATTTTTTGCGATGGAATTATGTTACTGTGCAAAATTTCGGACAGCAAACTTACACGTATGATGGTTTCATATACTTTTTGTCAACCTATAGCGTTTTTATACACATACTACTTATGGTTATTTTTAATTTAGTGACGCTTTTGGGCACGGTTTTAATTGTTGCGAAATCACTTGCGATATTACGACAAGAGGACTTTTCTTTAAAATCTGCTTTTGAAACGATACGCCCAAATGCGTTAAAACTTATAATTATTGGAACTGTTATATATATCCTATCTTACGCTCGCACTTTTGCATGGTGGATAATTTTCTGGTTATTTGAACGCTCTATAATTGATACAATTCCAATAATTACAATGCCATGGACGAGGACCAGGACAACAGAAACGGTAGGCATAAACGAAAACATCGTGTCATCAACAACAATAATCGAACAAATACTGGCGATTACAATACCGATGAATATTTTAATATCAGCTATATGGGTACTTGCCTTTACCGGCATAGGCCTGTATATGATTTCACATATTGTCGGTGGATATGAAAATGGATTTATCAGGGGAGCGTTTTCTGCAGTGAAACGAACGATTGTAAAAATGTTTATACTTTCAGTTGTGCTTACTTTAGTGATGCATATCGCGACGCTTCCGAGCGCTTATATAATAAGGACACAATTTTCGTTAATACCGATGCCAATTTTTGTTTATATAATTATTGTTGTAACTGTAACTTTGCAATTTTATTCGGTCACAACTTTCACGGCGTTGTATTTCCATGCAAACAGAAAAATTGAAACATGAAAAACTCCCACTTAAAGCGCGTTTATGTCAAGGCGGCGGGAGCATTTTCACAAAAATTTCTTCTTAAAATTAAATAAGATTTCGCGCTTCCATTGCTGTTATCAGCACGCGGAGTTTCTTAGTGGTTACGAGGGCGATTTCGCCGTTTATCATTGTAACCGTCTTTTCTTTATGATTAACGTGTCTTATATTTCGCAGATTCACAACAAAAGATTTGTGGCATCGGAAAAAATCAGAATGGATCTCCTCAATTGTTTTAATGTAACCATAAAAGTTGATATGGCTTTTATACAGATGCAAAATAAGCTTATGCGGTTTCGAATCTGTAGTAAAAAACATGATGTCCTCAAATGGAATCAAACGTGTTAAATTGCCATCTTTGACGTTATAACCTTTGGTGTTCGACGGTTTGTTTGTAGCAAAACGTGCATGCACAGTGTCGATACATGAAATTATATTATGTGCAAAATTCTTCGTATCGTCTTTCACAATATAATCTAAAGCCTCAACTTTGTACTTAAAAGTAAGCGGCGAGAGTTCAACGTGATTTGTCACAAAAATTATTGAGGCATGCGCATCATTTTCCCTAATATGAGTGGCGAGAGATAAACCGCTCATGGTGTGGTTTAAGTTGATGTCAAGAAAATACAGCCCGCTTTGATGTGGATGTTCATTTAGATATGACAGCACCTCATCCGGGTTGCCTGTAGAGAGAGCAATATTCATACGGAAATCTTCCATAATAACATGATTAGAAATAATGCTCTCAATCTGTTTGCGTTGTTCAACAACGTCTTCACAAATAATAATTGGTATCATTGTTAAGTCCTCCTTTACTTGTTAATTTTCCAAGTCCTGCGTAATTTTCTAGCTAATTTTCCAAGTCCTGCGTAATTTTCTAGCTAATTTTTCAAGTCCTGCGTAATTTGATTTTTACTTACTAATTTTTGTGTGAATAACTCTTCTTCAATCATTGTTGACAACGTCACGTTTGGAGTAGAAGCCTGTAGTTCACTCAAAATATTTAATCCTAATCCATTGTGGTTTACTTTTGTAGAAAAACCACTTTGTTTCAGCGTTTGAATATTTGGGATATCAGGGCGGCAAGTGTTTTGCACAATAAATGTCACGCTTTCGCCGTTTGCAAAGCAGGCGATAGCCAATTTGCCTTTGCCGAGTGTATTTAATTCTTCTATGGCATTGTCCAAAATAATACCAAGCATACGAACAAGCGTTATTGAGTCCATGTAAATATCGTCGATATTGTCAATGGCTTCAAAGGAAGTTTCAATATTTCGAGCGATGTTTTGCGTCAAAATGATTTTTGCCGAAATCAAACTTTTTATTTCAGGAATTTTAATTTTACTTAATGCTTCGAGTACGAAATTATCTTGAGTCATAACTTCAGAAGCAGGTCTGATTTTTTCGAAATAATATTGTTTGAGCTCAGGCAACCTATCTTCCAAGAGGAAATTTTCCATCGAAATAAATATGTTTTGATAATCATGTTTGAATTTGCGCATAGCACTATATTGCTGTTCAAGGGCTTTTAAATGTATTTGTATATTTTCTCTTTTGTCGAGTTCTCGCTGCAGGAAATCGTGCTGTCTTGAAATTTTTGAAAAAACAAATACAGCAACGATAAACGGTAAAATCGCAAGAAAATTGATTACAAAAAAACTATCAGTCGCATCAGCGAAACTTAAACCGCTAATTCTCAAGCGAAAAATTGCAAGTAAAACAACAAAGCAAGAAGATAACAATATCAAGGTATATTGTAATTTTTCGTTTTGAATAAGTAGTGTGCGCCACTTTCGGGAAATTCGTTCGAGAAATAGCGCAAGCAACCCGGAAGAAAAGCAGAAAACTATCATTGCCACTACGTAAAACATAAACGATGAATAACTTGTGTAGTTTGTATGCATTTCAAAAAGATTACTTGCATCAAAGGCGCTATCTACTAAAGCGGTTGTTAATATTGTAATCACAAATGTTAAAAGCGCAGAACGTGAAAGTGATTGAGATTTTAATGCATACAGGTACAAAAATATAGTTGGCATAGCGAATAAATAGACAGAGAAAATTGTATCTGTCGCAGGTAACTCTAATTCACTTCGAATGGTTAGCGCATTTATGCGAAACAAGGCAAGTGTCAAACCGGTTAATGATAAATATATAAATTCCGGTAATTTCATGCTAAATTCTCGCAGCAGTATTTTTGCAACAAGAATAAATCTAATATAAAAAACTACTAAAAAATACAAAAATAAACAAAAAATTGAATCCATAATGTGAATTTCCTTTAAATTTATCAAAAACGAGAGCAAAACCAGCATATTTTGATTGTTTTTTTTGCGTTTCTGACTGAGTCGCCGGGGAAGCAAAACGTAGTGTTGTGCTTATGGCATTTGCTGTTGCATTTGCGAATTTTAATGAAAAGCAGTGGTATCATTTATATTATAAGTTTACATCTGATTATGGGAATTTGCAACAAAAAAGCGAAAAAAAGTGAAGTCTAGATAAAAAATTCCAAAATTGTTTATTTAGGAGAAAATGAAAAATGTTTAGAAAAATCAAATTTATGTTTTTGATCATTGTGCTAATGCTAATGCTGATGATTAGTGTTGTGATTCTGTCATCTTGTGACAGAAATATAAGTATTGCGAAACAAATTCCGATTGAACTAAATCAATCATTAATTGAGCAAATACTTGGAGAAAATCAATTTGCAGCGAATATAGCACCTTTGACTGTCAACGAAGATACGATGTTTGTTCATCTAAGAACACAGGAAAGGGTTAGACCGCGTGATCGAGCCAGCGGATTTGACTATGTTGATGGGCAGCATATTGCAAAAATAAATGTTGATGGTACAGATTTCCGTATTTTACGCACAATGAAAAACGAAGTGCGAAATGATTCAGAGTCCGAATTCTTCCATATAGAAATCTTAACAGGTTCTGCGCAAAGACCGGATGGCGGAATGGTGGCTTTAATTGCGGAGGAAGAAGTTTATGTTGAATTCAGCACGGATTTGTTCGAGAGAAAAATAGACACATATTTAGTATTTTTTGCACCTGACGGTGTAATTGAGCGTGAAGTGCCGCTGACAAGGCAATTGCCGCATGATGTTGGCGGTCTAATGTTTGGAAAATCAATGCAGGTATTAGACGATGGTCGAATTGTATTTAGCGATATGGGGAAAGTGTTTGTCTTTTCGCCCAATGGAAATGTGGAACGAGTATTTGAAATAGAGCTGGAGTCGTTTGTCATCGTAGAGGACGGACGGATGGTTGCAACACTATTTAATTTTGATAAATGGGAATGGTACACACGTTATTTTGATTTAAACACAGGGCTTCTAATTGAATCCGATGAAAATGTAATACCGCGCGAATATCGAAGCGGCTTGATGTTCCCCGGAGTAAGCTATGATTTATATAGCGTGGCCTTTGAAAGCGTATATGGAATAGATTTAGATAGCGGAAAAGTAAAACGTTTATTTCGTTGGGCAGACGCTGACACACAAGCTCAAGAAGTTGTCATGTCTGAAATAGGCGCTTTTTACTTCATCGGAGTGCAGGAAACTGAGATTGATGGCGAAATACAATTGGCGCAGCGTGAATTCAGTCTTTTCAGAATTCCTGAAGTTAATTCAGAAGTAAGCGGAGTCAGTGTTAAAATTACAAACATTTTGATTGTTAGTATTGTTATCACTGCAATTTTACTCCTTATTTTAATTGTGGTGACGAGGCGATCTAAAGTAGCTAAAAATACCATCTGATTTTCAGGTGTTTACATATATGAACTAATTCGCACTTAGCGTGTCCATTTGGGCGGGTTAGTCAAAGCGATTTTCATAACTACACTTACTTCATAGGTTTTAGCACTAATAATAATTGGGGATCGCAAAAATACTCAAGAGAGGAGAAAAATATGAAAAAGACAACTTTTAAACGCATGACTGTGTGGCTCTTAGCGTTTGTAATGATATTTACAAGCGTGCCAACCGATGCGTTTGCAATGGCGGCATCCGAACCTTCAAGCGCGTTTGCGATGGAGTCAATCGAATCACCGGCAAATGAAGAGATTCAACTTGGGCTGCTTGCGCCACAATTTCCAAATGGTGGCGTAGGTCAGGGGGGACGTAAAGTAGAAGATTACGATGGGCCATCGTCACATTTTCCATCTACTTTCGAGCTAACTGCATTCAACAATGTGGGAGGCACAGGTGGTGGTTTGGCAATCGAATGGGAGCAATATCCGTTTGGTGCTAAACGTTACGACTTGGGTTTTCTATATTACCAAAGGATGCAAAATGCCGATGGTACATGGACAGCGTGGGAAACTCGTTCAACGCACGAACAACGCAAGCTTAATGTGCTTGTTATTTCACCGAGTACATTTTCGTTTAATGCAACTTTTGGTGTAACAAGTCGCGTTCGAAACTGGCTATCTTCAACTGATGTTGACCCGGACGGTTATCTTGATGTGTGGACTGTTACGGCTGAGATGTTTGGGAATGGACGTGTGCCGCAAACACAAGTGGACACTGTTATTCGTCCGGCAACGGGTGATCCGATGAACATACTCTTGGATCCTGAAACCGGTCGTCATCGTTTTGACGTTATAATAATCGGCACTGCTGACTTAAACGGAGGTAGCAGCGTAAATCGTTGGTTCAGTCAAAGTAATGCTGATGGCAGGCGTGTGCAAGCAGCTTTAAATGCGTTTTTGGATTCCGGACGCGGCATATTGTTCGGACATGACGTATTCTTCGACCGTCATTACAGTAGTTACAGGCTGGTTGATAGTGCAGTATTACCCGGCAATGTAGGAACAGCAGGGATGGCAGAAACGACAGGTTCTGACTTTGGATGGAACTGGCAACTGTCACCGATGGCTGACCGTGCAGGTGTTGCAACGACAAGTAGAATCGGACGTTTTGGACATCGTGTCAGTTCAACGCTGCAATCAAGTATGCGAGTTGAGCGAGATGGGATTTTGACTCAATATCCAAACAGAGTCCAAGTTGGTCAAGTTTTACCGATACCGGTAACGCATGTTAACGTGCAAGCAACAAGGGGAACGGTATGGGCTAGACTTACAAATCGCTCCGGCGTACTTGGAACCGACAACACGCCTACCGATTCCAACATAACTACGCACATTAATAACGGCACGTTATTACCGGGGTCGGAAAGGGGTAATCTGATTTTTGACTTTGCAGGAGATGAAAATGTTTCTGCAGGCAGATATCAGACAAACTCTTATTTGGCGACGTACCGAAATACGGCGAAAATTCAAACAGGCCATGCAGGCGATACATCACAACTGTGGGAACGTAGAATTATGGCAAATACGGTGTTTTTCCTTGCGCAACTTACGCATGACAACTACTTTGTAGACCGTTCTGCCATTGACTGGGAACCACCTGTTTTGCGCGACCCATTTGTCAGCTCGATTCAAACACCCGGTTCGGTTACGACAAACATAGAGATTTATGCAGACGATATGGGAACGGTTTATCAAGGTCGAATTGCTGCAGTTCCGCAAGGTCCGGAAATACAAGGTCTTCCGAATGCAAGTTTAGCTTGTCATGAAGGCAGATTTCGTTCATATGTATATGAAGAAACTGTTACTTCAGGAACAAAAGGTTACTTCGTAAGTGTCGGTGGTCCTGATGTGAGACCGGTTGTGCCGTTGGACGAATACAACCAAGTAATTTGGGATGAGGCGGAAGCACCGGGCACAACAATATTAATGCATACTCCGGGGGAAGGTGCATTATATGCGGCTTCAATTGACTGGAACAACACGGATAATCAATTTATGCATATTATTGCGGTTGACTATGCGGATAACATCAGTGAGCTGCGTTCGATTCCTTTGGACGAATTGCGCGTCGGTATTGATATTGAAGTTGTGGTTCGCACAGCTCCCGGAGTTTATGAGCCGGCAGCAAATGCAAACATTCAAATCGGTACAACACCGGCAACAAATGCAGTAGCGGGACTTGATGGTAAAATTTTTGTGCCAATGAGTTTATTTGGTACTTTTCCGGTAATCGCATCACTAGGGAGCGATGCAGGAATTGGAATTGCAACTATTTCGAACACAAATCGTGTAGCAGATTTGACGGGAGTAAATAGGATTGTAATAGAGCCGGGTGCTATGATTTGGGGTCAAGTTACAAGCGAAGATACCGGTTTTCCTATTCCTGATGCAACGGTTACGATACCTATGCTGGGCGCGGACGGCATCGTGACTACGGATGCACATGGATTTTACTGGTTACGAGTAGAGCAGCTTGGCACTTACACAGTAATTGCTGCAGGCCCTCCTGATTCTGCATACAATGCAATGGGGGCAGCGGTTAACGTACCGAGCATCTCGGCAGTAAGGCAAGACTTTGAATTAAGAACTGTGCCACCTATGGTTATGGTATTCGGTCAAGTTACATATGCGGTGACAGGTGCGGCTTTGCCGGGCACAACTGTTAATGTTGGCGGAATTTCTACAGTAGCAGATAGCTTTGGTTTTTATTTCCAATCGATTCCAAGACCTGAAGGAAATATGACTACAATCGAAGCTGAGAGAATCGGACACCTCGATTATGGACCGTCATTTTTTTCTGTTCCGAATCAGACTAACAGGTATGACATCCAAATGATTACGGCAACAGGTGGACATGTAAATGTTATCGTACGTGACGCGGCAGATACTAACATTCTTTTAGAGGGTGCGACGGTATCTGTATTTGGCAGAACGGATGTAACAAATTCTGACGGACTTGCAAGGTTTGAAAATTTACCGTTTCAAACTATGACGTACAATATCCTTGTAACTATGGCAGGTTTCAATCCGGGCATGGGAACGGTTACGGTGACTTCCATTGGTGGTGAATACACAGTAATTATCGACCTGATAAGGGGTAACTTAGGTGCGATACAAGGACAGGTAATCGACAGAGATACGCTTTCTGGCGTGCCATTTGCGCAAGTTCAATCTGTAGCAGGCGGTAATACGCCATTACATCATGCAACGGCGGACAGCTTTGGTTTTTATGTTATTACAGGCATAGAACCAAACACGTACAATATGATTGCACAGGCTAATGGATACAATCCTGCAGCACAGCTTGTGCCTGTTTTTGCAAATTCAGCAACTACACAAAACTTTTTCATTGCTAAGTACAATGAGCCAACTGAACCACGTACTTTCTTAATTACGGGGTGGGTAGAGGATGATTTAACAAATCGTCTGGTTGGTGCAACTGTACGCGACGAAGAAGATGTGGCAAATGTGACGCAAACTGACTCTTTGGGATACTATGTTTTAACCGGAATTCTTTCGGGAGCTTATGAACTTAGTGCATTTCAACATGGATTTGCCAGCATAAGAGAAAACGTTACGGTTGCAAATGCAAATGCAGAACAAAATTTTGTGCTAAGAAGCACCGTTTGGGTAAACATCAGAGGGATAACAACAGAAAACGGTGTGACTTTTGAGCTTTATTCAATGGAGTTTCCCTTTGCGGCAGGGGCAGGTTTGCTGGATATTCATCATATGAATGTAGCAGGTTATCGTCTCATTTCCCCAAGTCCACAGACCATTGACTTAAGCCGTTTCCCTAACGGTGGTGTCGTTACGTTTGAATACGTGTACAACATGACGGATGTTATTATCCGAGGTGTAACGGCCGGAGGGGACGTGGTTTTTGATGACTTTGTCGTCCGTGCAGAAATCGGAACGCAGTTTACGTTTGCAGGAACACCACCTGTGATTCCGGGATTTGCTTATGTCGGCGTACAAACTCCTAGCGTTATCACAGTTTTACCCGGCGGCGTCTCTGTGTTTTATTTGAACTACAAAATAGACTGGGCAAACATGACAATAGAAGCCAGAGATGCTAGTAGCGGCGACCTTATAACCACATCGGGAGTAACCATTGAAGTCGCGGACGTTGTGACCATCACATCTGACGGATATGAGCATTTTCGTGATGGAATTTTAGTTGGTAGCGGTCTTGCAACATCACAGCAGTCTGAAGAGGACGTTCGCAGTCTGATTTTTGGCGGGATGCTTGCTGATTCGCTTAAATTCTTTAATCTGGTGTCGGATTCCGGCAGATTTGAGCCCGGTGGTGCTAAGGAGTTTACTTTAACGGCAGAAACAGCTCCGCCTTACATGGTCTTTGACTTTGAAAGAAAAATGGCGACGGCAAATATTGTTATGATCGACGCAGCAAGTGGAGAAGTGATCGCGCCTTTAACAGCAGTAACGCCGGTGCAAGTGCCTATGGGCATACCACACAATGTCAATGCACCTGATGCAATTCATGTGCCGACAGGTTTTGCTTTGGCAGCAGGAAACGAGTTTAGGACTATTGCGATTATGAATGTAGACGAAACAGAAGTTACTGTTCGCTTTTACTACAACCGCATAGATGAGGCAAGAGATGTAATTGTCGAGCTAATCGGCATCGACATCGACGGCACAAACACGCTGATTATGCAATTTCCTGTTGTTGGGGTAGTAGGTGAGGTTACAGCGGTTGATGCTCCTGAACTCGAGGGTTGGATTTTGAATTCCACGGAAGCGAATCCTAATCCCGGCAGTGTCTTTGTAACGGATGCAGGACCAAATGTAATACGGTTCTATTATGACCGCGACACTGTAGATATTACAGTTAAGTCTGTAATGATAGGCGAAAACAATGTCAAAATTCTAGTTACAGAGGCAGAAACCGTGCGTGCGATTCGTAATTTCCCAATTACAATTGTGGCACCGCATAACGCAGGTTATGTGCTTGTGGGAAAATGGTGCGAGGAGACAGAAACAGTTTTAACAGGAGTAGTATCGCATCAAATCAATCCGGCAGAAAAAGCTGAAACGGTGACATTTGTATATCAAAACATAGAAGCTACGGTTGTGCAAGTTACTGTGCGTGGGTTAAACCAAGCGACAGGAGAGGAACTTTACAGCTATACGCTTTTACGAAGTGAGAATAGCGGACCTGAAACTGTATATGCGTTTGATTTGTCAGGATTTGAGCTCGTGATGCCGGAGTCACCACGGGAAATAGATGTTAAAAGTGACGACATCAATGTTACATTTATTTACGAGAGCTTAACTCGTTTAATTACTGTAAGGGCACTTATGTCAGATGAAGAAAGTGGAGCTACTGTGCCTGTGCCGGGCTTTACGCCTATTGTGGTGCAAGCTACAGCAGGGCAACCGTTTAGTGCAAACGCACCGTTTATAAGCGGGTTTAACTTGATGTCAGATCAGCCTGTAACACAAGTGATTCCAAGTGTAACAGGAAATCAAACCCTTAACTTCTATTACGAACGAGCGATTGGTAATTTGACGATTGTACTTCGTGAAGATGATATGAGTGGCAGAATTATTCGTACCGAGAGTATGAATTTAGAGGCCGGAGTATCACAAACGATTCCGATACCTGACTTATCAGCGGATCACTACACAGCAATCAGCACAGCGCCTGAGCATGTGGTATTTGAGGGTGTACCTCTTACTGTGACTTATTTATACGACAGAAATCTGCGCAATGTGGATTTTGAGCTTATTGATAGTGAAACAGGAAGCATAATTGAGGTGCGAGAAAATCAAGGAACATTTAGGGTAAATGAAGTCGCTGAAATGGCGGCGCCGCATCTTCCCGGTCGTGTTATCGTAGGACCATCTCCAAGACTTGTGCTTATTGAACAAGGCAGCGGAAATATGGTGGTGCGATTCAATTATCGTGACCTTGCAGAAAATGAACTTGCAGTAGTGGCGATTGATGAAGCGACAGGCAGCATTTTGCAAAGCTCTGTAATAACAGGCCAAATTCACAGTACAATCCGTGTATCAGCTCCGACAATCGAAGGATTTAGACTACTTGAAAGCCAAGAGCCGATACGCACAGGAACGATTCCTGAAGAAGTGATATTCCAGTATGAGTTAAATGTGGTGCAAGTAACAATCAACATGCTTCATCACAGCTTGGGTGATGCTGTCGCAATGCCGATGACGTTTACCGTGCCTCGTGGAACTACGCAAACATTCTTTGCGCCACACGTGCTTGGTTTTGTTATATCGGGTGCGGACAAAGAGCTTCATTTGAACATTCAAGAGCCGCTTTCGATTAACTTCTATTACATTCCGATTGAGGAAATTATAGACGAGTTTACTGTAGTGCTTACTGTGGTAGGTCGAATTTCAGCAGGAAGTGGCGGAAGCGCGGGAAGTGGCGGAAACGTCGGAAGTGCAGGGAGTGGCGGAAACGTCGGAAGCGCAGGAACTGAACTTTACCGCTATACGGTAGTTCGTGGTAAAAACAGTGGCGAATATACAGTAACTGCATTTGAACCAAGTGGCTTTAGGTTAGTTGATGGCGCAGGTGATACAAATGCAACTGAGAATGGTGCAAGCTCACTTGTAAACAACACCCACACATTTAATGTAGGTGAAGTGCCACTGACTCATATTTTCGAGTATGAAAGTTTGGCAACAAGTGTAACGATTCGTGCCGTAGATAGTGCAACAGGAAATGCACTTGATTCATCAGTGTTTATCCCATTTGAAGTATCTGCAATGTTAGGTGAAAGCTTTAGCTACAATGCGCCGCATATTCCGGGATTCAACTTGGATATTGCAAGCAGT
>JGI20163J15578_10000603_pt1 | contig 14886 bp, 9 predicted proteins | sample TergutCu122P1_FD_15578 | JGI IMG/M metagenome (IMG submission 15578)
TATCTAACGTTTCATTCTCTTTTACGATTACATTTGACATAGATTCAACCCTAACCTCCCTCCAGTCCTTAAATTGTACATCTTACGACTGCACGGGTTTTTCTTGCACAAAGTCTATTATAACATAGATTTGAGCTACGTCAACCTTTTTGATGTTTTTTGACATACCCTTTTTTGATGTTTTTTGACATACCCGTTTTGATGTTTTTTTTGACATACCTTTTTGATGTTTATCTTGACATACCTCTTTTGTCAACAACTCGGAGCTGAAGCACCGAGCTTGTGTACACCCTCACGAGTGCTACTACACTAGCTACCGTGTGCTGTGCAATATCTACACTTATTCCTCCCTACCCAACTTTACCCGAAATATCCTTCTCAGAGATTCATTAATCCGCTCCTGGGTCAACTCTCCTCGTTCAATGGCATCCAATACCCCTTGCCGTGCTTCTTCAAAGTTCTGAGGCATCAGAATCATATCTCCTCCTGCTTGTAAGAATAGAACTGCAGCTTCTCCACAACCATAGTGGTTGACAATGGCTCCCATATTCATGGCATCGGTAATCACAATCCCCTCAAAGCCTAACTCATCTCTTAGAATTCCCTGCACAATCTCCCTTGATAAGGTTGCTGGAGTGTAGTCTCCAGTAATCGCTGGAACCGCAACATGCCCCATCATTACCAGTTCCACTCCTTCTTCAATCCCAGCGATAAAAGGTAGAAATTCCACTTCTCTTAACTCTTCAAGGGTTCTGTAGCTTACCGCCAATTGATAGTGGCTGTCTTCGTAAGTATCTCCATGGCCTGGGAAATGCTTTATCGTTGCACTCACTCCTTGACCTTGCAAACCACGAATCACTTCTACCACCATCTCAGATACCACACCTGCCTCTGCGCCAAAGGCGCGTTCACCGATGACTGTATTGGCTGGATTACTAAACACATCTGCAACTGGTGCGAAATTCACATTAAAGCCAAGCCTGCTAAGATACTCACCAATGGTATCTCCTACTTCAAAAGCTCTCGCCCTATCTCCTGTATTCCCAATCTCTAACATATGTGGAAAAGCAGACACCTCTATGGTACTGTTTGCCACTCGAGCCACCCTAGGCCCGCCTTCTTCATCCACTCCAATGAATAAGGGCGTTGGGCTTGGATTCTGCTCTTGCAAGTAAGCATTAAAATGTCGCAGTTGTTCTTCATCTACGATATCGCTAGAAAACAGAATCACTCCTCCTACAGGATGACCCGTAGCTAGGTCCCCTGTAATCACAAAAAACAGCTGGGACACCTTGTCCTCCAAGGACATGTTTCCAATGATTTCATTAATTTCATCTTCACGCCCTCCTAAACCTAGCACCTCTCCCTCTTCTGTTATTGTAATCACAATTTCTTGGGATTCTTCCTCTAAAAACTCTTCCTCCTGGGGTTCTTCGGGTTGGTTTTGAATGTAGTCAGGGTACTCCTCTTCAGTTAAGGGGTGCTGGTCAGTACCTTCCCCGTCCACAAGGACTGGATAAATAGCAATAATTAAAAAAGTCAAACAAACCAACAAAAATGCGGTTAGCAAAAAAATGGTTATTATGTTTTTCTTTCCTCTGTTACTATGTTTCATAAATTTATCCTTCTCTCTCATTGTCTCCTCTTAACCTGACTAATCTTCTCCTTTGTTCTCTCTGATGTACTCCAATGCTTCCAGAGCCAATAGACCTATTCCCCGTCGCATCCTTTCTGTATCATTTACTCCTTGTGACAATACAACGATTGCAAAAGCAGCATCTTCTGTAAACACAATCCCTATGTCATTTTCTATATCGTCAAGTTCACCAGTTTTATTGGCCACAGTAGCATCATCAGGTAGAAATAAAGGAATCTTCGTGTTAAATTGTTGCCCTAACATAACTTCTAGGATTTCGTTATAAGGAAATATCGATTGGTTAGAATATAGACGCCTTAAAAACTCCATGGTATCTCTGGTTGAAGTATAATTGTCCAACCCTAGATTCCTTGCCTCATCATCCAACATTCTTCGCTGCAATACAGTATCTCTATAGCCTTGCTCCAACAGATACTGATTGATGGATTCCATTCCGAAATAATCAATCAATGCATTAGTAGCATGATTATCGCTTTGCTGAATCATAACACGAATTAATTCTCCAGCACGTTGTCCCCCAATCAAGTAGTCTGATGAGATTTCCCCACTTTCCATGAGAGAGTAAACATACCTCATAATGTAGACCTTAATTACACTGGCCGCTGGCATCCTATCTGACTCCCCGTTATCGTACCAGATATCCTCCCCAAAAAAATAAATGCTAAAAGATACTTCCTGAGAATAAGCCAGTAGCTCTTCTTCTGCCCTAAAGCTACCTCTCAGAGGCTCCACATCTCCTTCCGCCTGGCTCAGTTCATAGTCGGACTCCTGTTGTGACTCCTGGCATGGCTCTTCCTGATCTGACTCAAGCTCTTCTGTAATTTCAGATTCTACCTCTAAACCTTCTTCTTGGCTGTAAGTATTCTCCAAAGATTCAGAATTCCTCTCTAATTCCATTGAAGTTATTTCTTCCGTTAGTGAGTAAACAAGCACCAAAAATCCCACGGCACAAACAATAAGCAACGCAAATACCAGGATTAATCCCTTGCCCCATCGCCTACTCATGGATCAACTCCATCTGTCGATGAACTTCCCTTAAAACATCTGACACCAGATGAACCGCCCCACTTTGCCCCATGTTGTCTGTTAAGATAACCACAGTGTAATTTCCTGTTGGTGTCTCCACAACAGTAAAAACATTGTAAGTCTCTCCTATTCCTGTACCTCTATGTGAATAAAAGGTAGCATTCTCTGGAAGACTTATCCCTTCTGCTCCCAAGTCAAAACTCATTCTTCTATACCCTCCAGTTTGATAGACCATTCCTAATATCTGAGCCGCCTCTATGGCCGAGGTGTAGTTTTGGCCATCAGTGGCTCCAAATAATCGTCCAAAATTGGTGGTTCCAAAGCCCATAGAACCTAACCTACCATTGATCCCTGCCAAATCCCCAATCCCTCTGATGATGGCATTGGCATCCTCATTCATCTGGGCAACCTGGTCAACGGTTCTGCCCATCATATCATTTGCTCTACCCATAAGATTGGTGTCATGTTCATAATACGCTCTTACAACGGCATAAACAGGCGCGTAGAATCCTGTGGCTACAAAGGGACTATTGGCATTTTCAGTATAGTGGAGCTCTCCTGTATTCAAGTCCAATATAGCTACTGCTACATTTCTAGGTTCTGCCCCCAGAGAAATCACACGATTTAGCTCTGGAATGTCAAAGGTTTGATTTGTAGCCCAGCCTTCCAAGCCACGACCCTCACCATCTTCATTCAATAGATCACCATCTTTAACCTCTTGCTCCCCCTCTCCCCATGAATCGTCGCCCTCTTCTCCAACAACAGAGCTGCCACTTGAAGATTCATCATCCGAGAAGTGCGGAGAAACAATAAAGTAACCTGCAATAAACAGCATGGCTATAATCAATACTGAAGCCAATACCATTAAAGCAACAATTTTGCTTTTTACCTGTTTTTGCAAAGAAGGATGAACTTCTCTCTCTTCGACCTTTGATCCATAGGAAGAAGGACGAATGTCTTCCCCATAGGCATTACGGATAATCTCAGTTGATTGGTATTCTTTATAATCCCCATGCCCAAAAGGTGGCGTCAGGTATTCCCCTTCATATTCTATTTCGATTGGTCTCCCACATAAGCCACAGTATCGACTTTCTGGTTGATATGGTCCGTCACAATAAATGCAGTAATTCATTACTTCTCTCCTTGCAGTAACACAAATTCTAAAAGCTAATATGACTCTAATAGATTAATTATATTTTCCCATGGCCCTGCCATACTCCCTACATCACCTTGATGTAAGTACACCAATAGAAAACGTACAATAACAGCAACTATAATGGTGTAAATGATGTATCCAATCACTACTGCCCAGAAGGGGATTCTTCCACAAATTTGCTGAATTGCTGTCATTAAATATATAAAGCTTACTATTGAACCTATTGACACAATGAAAACCGCCAAAAAAGTGGAAAAGAAACTGAATATTAATCCAACCATTAAGGAAAGAATTGCGGGTATCATTGCTGTTGAAACAAGGTTCAACACTCCTGGAAAACTCATTTGTACTTTTATAGTTTGTAATGTTATTTTCACCACCACTACTAGCAAGAAAAAGGGAAGAATTGCTTTAAATACACTGTACAAAAAAATTCGTCCCCAAGAAGCGTCGCCAAAAACTCGTAAAAATACAATGGACGGGTCCGTTGCCATAATAACGATAACTGACAATAGGATAAAGACACCACCAAGGACTAACCAAATAGGACTGTTTATCTTCAATACATGCTCAAAAGCACTTTCTGGCCTTTTTGTGAAAAATCCTTTCACCAGAGACATTAAGTCCTGCACAAAGGTACTTCTTACTGCTTGTGAGCAGCCTTGTTTCATCTTACTGGTAAAACTCTTTTTCCCCTGATGCCCTTGCTCCTGAATTCCTTGTTGATGATATCCATGGGGGTGAACTCCTTGCTGCTGGTATCCTTGTTGCTGGTATCCTTGTTGCTGGTATCCTTGTTGCTGGTATCCTTGTTGCTGGTATCCTTGTTGTTGGTATCCTTGTTGTTGGTATCCTTGTTGCTGGTACTCTTGCTGATGAACTCCTGGTTGCTGATAACCTTGTTGTTGGTATCCTTGTTGAACTCCTGGTTGCTGTTGTTCATAAGGCTGTTGTCCATAAGATTCTTCTCTTCTTGGCACTTGGTCACATTTTTGACAACTGTTTTCAACTTTTCTACTTCCACATTTTGAACAAAATCCCATAATCATCTCTCCTTTTCTTCAATATTGCGTTTTCAAGTGACAAATTAATGTGCGCCTCTTATCAACTTCATTTGAATTTTAGTATAGTCATTTTCATTCCATCTCTAAAATTACTGCTAAGAATATCCCATTTAATCACTTCTCTAATTTAAAAAAGGAAATACCCAATACAAGGCACTCCCATCTTCCTAGTCAAGTGGAGATAGCGGGATTCGAACCCGCGGCCTCTTGAATGCCATTCAAGCGCGCTCCCAACTGCGCCATACCCCCAAAGTTTTCTCAACATATTCATTTTATAACATCTTGAACAATATTTCAACCAAAAAAAGCAAAAATGAGAACCCCAATCCTTGAGATATGAACTGTAACATCATTACAATACTTTCCCGATTGGGGTTTTTATTCTTTCTTTACTTTTTTATTCACTCTTTTTTTTAATCATTGTTATTATTCTGGATTGACACTCTTATATCTCTGTTGAACAACACTGCATGCCAGACAATTATCTCACTACTTCCAACTTTCCATCTACCCAATCCACCAAGATGACTCCTTGATTCCCACTTTCTCCTGAAAGGATTGATTTTGCCACAAGAGTCTCTACATGCTTTTGTAAATAACGTTTCAGCGGTCTCGCCCCATAAGCAGGTTCATAGCCATGCTCTACAACATAGTCCTTAGCATCATTGGTTAATTCTATGGTTAATCCTTTGTCTGCCAGTCGCTTATTGATATCTGCCAAGAGCAAATCAATGATCATTCTAATGTTTTCTTTCACCAATGGCTTAAACATTATAATTTCGTCCAAACGATTGAGAAACTCTGGTCTAAAGCTATTCTTCAGTTGATCCATAGCCATCTCAGATGCTTCTTCAGATATTTTCCCATGTTCATCGATTCCTTCTAATAAGAAATGAGCACCAATGTTAGAAGTCATAATCAAGATGGTATTTTTAAAATCTACGGTTCGGCCTTGGGAATCAGTAATTCTACCATCGTCTAGAACTTGAAGTAATACATTAAATACATCAGGATGGGCTTTTTCAACTTCGTCAAACAATACCACCGAGTAAGGCTTTCTACGAACCGCCTCTGTCAGTTGTCCCCCTTCGTCATAACCTACATATCCTGGAGGTGCTCCAATAAGACGGGAAACAGAATGCTTCTCCATGTATTCACTCATGTCAATTCGAACCAGATTGTTTTCATCATCGAATAGGTCCTCCGCTAAGGCTTTGGCTAACTCTGTCTTCCCAACCCCTGTTGGACCTAAGAACAGGAATGAACCAATGGGCTTGGTAGGATCTTTGATTCCTGCTTTAGAGCGAATGATAGCGTCAGACACTAACCTTACCCCTTCTTCTTGTCCAACAACTCGCTTTTGCAGGTTGCTTTCCAGATTCAATGTTTTATGTTTTTCTGTCTCACTTAACTTAGAAACTGGGATTCCTGTCCAGCGGGACACAATTTTAGAGATTTCCTCTTCTGTGACCGCCTCATGGATAAATATCATCTCTTTTTCTTTGATGCGTTTTTCTTCTTCCTCTAATTGTGTCATCAACTCGGGCAAGGTTCCATATTGCAGTTGGGCTGCTTCATTTAAGTCGTAAGCTCGCTTTGCCCTTTGAATGTCTTGGTGTGTTTGCTCAATGGCTTCACGAATCTTGTTCACTCGCTCTAGAGAAGTTTTCTCGTTGTCCCACTGGGCTTTCTTGCCTGCATAGTCTTCTTGAAGATCGGCCAACTCATGCTGCAGATGTTTAAGACGTTCTTTACTTTGGCGGTCTTTTTCTTTTTTCAAGGCTTCTTCTTCAATTTCTAACTGCATAATACGACGATTCAACTCATCCAACTCTGTTGGCATAGAGTCCAGCTCTGTTTTAATTAAAGCACAAGCTTCATCCACTAAGTCAATGGCTTTGTCTGGCAGGAATCGGTCAGATATATAACGATGAGACAGGGTTGCTGCTGCTACCAAGGCGTTGTCATTAATCTTCACACCATGAAATACTTCATATCTTTCCTTTAACCCACGAAGAATGGATATGGCATCCTCCACAGTAGGCTCTTCAATGAGAACCGGTTGAAATCTTCGCTCAAGAGCAGCGTCCTTTTCAATGTACTGCCGGTATTCATCTAGGGTAGTGGCTCCGATACAGTGCAACTCACCTCGGGCTAACATAGGCTTTAACATGTTACCTGCGTCCATGGCTCCGTCTGTTTTTCCTGCACCTACAATGTTGTGCAACTCATCAATAAACAGGATTACCTGACCATCACTATTTTTCACTTCTTCAAGAACAGCTTTTAAACGTTCTTCAAATTCACCTCGGTATTTTGCTCCAGCAACCAAGGCTCCCATATCCAGAGAAATCACTGTCTTGTCTTTTAGGCCATCAGGTACATCCCCTCTTACAATTCGCTGTGCCAAACCTTCCACTACAGCGGTTTTACCCACTCCTGGTTCGCCAATAAGAACAGGATTATTTTTGGTTTTTCGGGAAAGAATACGAATCACATTTCGAATCTCTTCGTCCCTTCCAATTACTGGATCTAACTTCTGTTCTCTGGCGTATTCTACCAGATTTTGACCATATTTGTTTAATGTATCATAAGTGGCCTCAGGGTTATCTGAAGTGACTCTTTGATTGCCTCTCACGCTAGAGAGTACTTGTAAGAAACTTTCTCTACCTATGCCAAACTCATTAAATAGTTTTTTTATTTCAGGGTCTGCGTACTTGATAAGAGCCAAGAATAAATGCTCTACAGAAACATATTCATCGCCCATCTGCTTACTTTCATCTTCTCCATGAATCAGCACCTTATTCAACCCCTGCCCAATGTGTTTGCGGCCTCCTTGTACCTTAGGCAATTTCCCGATTAACTGCTCTACCCTACCTACAAACAGACCCCCTTGAATGTTCATCTTCTCAAGAAGATTCAGAATCAGACTATCGTCTAGGTTGACTAATGTGTACAATAAATGTTCTTGTGTCACTTCTTGGTTTCCAAAATCATAAGCAACTTTGTCCAGCTCTTGCACTGCCTGAATTGCTTTTTGCGTAAACTTATTAATGTTCATGGTCTTCACCTCCTTCACTTTTTTGTGTTCTACAAAAGTCTATTTTCCTTTAGTTTATTTGCTACGCCTATTTTCTAACTCATCATCATACTGCTACCCCCATCTATGAAGGTGGGGGCAGCCTAGGGATGACAAGATTTCTTGCGGTATTTATACTATAACACAGATTGTTAGCACTGTCAACAGTTGAGTGCTAATTTCTGTCAATTCTACCTAGCCAATCTTAAAAAGAAAATCTCACCGCTATCAACACTATTCCAAATGACATCAAAAGCGCAATCCACTGCAATTTAACTTTTATATTATCCCCTGTTTGAGGAGCGATTTCTTCTGGTTCTTCAGGCACTACTGGTTGGGTCGGTTCTGGCTCAGTTTCCTCTGGTGAGTTGGTAATGGTAATGGAGTTGATGGATACTGAGGTAAGTTGATTAATATAGCGCACTTCTATCTCATAGTGTTTGTCGGACGTTAAATACCCTGCGGGTGCTTGAATCTCAAGAATGACATATTTCCCAATCGTTAACTCCACGCTCCTTGCCATTCCCCTTGCATCTGTTGTAATGACATCCACCACTTCATCCTTTGCCACTTGCAATATGCCATCCCCTGTGATGATATCTTCTAACGCTCGAATCTCAAATATAGCACCTGCCAAAGATTCTCCTGTCCTTTCATCAGCTTTGCGAATCTCAATAACTCCTTTAGCAGGGCTGTTACCATATTGGATGACTAGGGGGTTGTCCCACTGACCTTCTGCATCAACAGTAAATTGTAAATCTTCTCCTAGCAGGTATCCATAAGGCGCATCCACTTCTCTAAGATAATATGTACCTGCACTTAATTGCTCTGGAAACATGAAAGTACCTGTTTCATCTGTTTTGAAAAGGTTGAGGGTTTGTTTGGAAGGGTAATAGGATACAATCATGGAGATTTCATTTTTGTTTTCATCTAAAAGTTTAAAGGTCGTATTTTTCAAACGAATGATTCTTCCGCTTTCACTATCAACTTTTTCCACAACAACTGGAGTTTCTATTAAATCATTCTTGATTATATAGTAAAGGGTTTGTCCTTCATAAGAAATAGTCACTTCAAAAGGTGGAATAATTCCATATTCTGGATAAGGACTGCTTTCCGTTACCGTGTAAGTGTCATACATTAAGTTCCCTCTATCACTTATCTCTAATTGATTGGTATGGGCAAAGCCATTCTCATCTGTAACAATTGTGAATTCCTCACCTGTTGTGTGAGAAGTAAATGTAAAAGAAATATCCATTAAAGGTCTTTGAATATAATCATCTGATCCCACAAATTTCACAATCTGCACATCTCCGCGAACAATGTCTTGGCTAATCTCTTGCTTACTAAAAGTTCGAATAATCTCCCCTGTTCCTTGTCCACGTATCTGTCTTGTAATTACCCCTGTATTTAAAGTATATCCTTCAGGGGCCTTGGTCTCTTCAATGGTAACGGTTCCTAAGGGCAAAGTAGTTGATCCTGCTAACGTATAATAGAAGTTATCCCCAGAAACTTTATAGGTGGCATTTAAGTACGCTCTACCTTCATTGTCTGTTCTTAGCACCCAGGTTCTTGTTGGTGATATTCCTTGGCTAATAGGATTCCCTGTATAGAAACCATTGTAATATCTAATGGTGAATTCTGCTCCCTCTAAAGTGGCTGCTCCCTGGGGAACATTTGACCCTGTCTCAGAGTCAACTTTCTCAAGAATTAAGCTGATAGGATTGTGCATGGGTGCATCGGAAACATTTACCCTAGTGGTCGCTCCTGAAGATATGCTTACGGAGTATCTATTCTCATCTAAGGCATATCCTGTGGGAGGGGTAATCTCTCTTACGTAATATTCTCCAATAGCAATATTATCCACTCGAACCGTTCCCTGTCCATTAGTTACCATTCTTCTAATAAGATTATTGTTCAAGTCATACAAGCCATATTCTGCTCCTGCAAGAGAATATAATGGATTCCCAGTAGTAATGCTTGAATTTCTTGATGTCTTAACAAGCTCTAAGCTACCAGCAAATTCTCGCGACACTCGAACAGTACCTCCTATTCGCTGATAACCTATCAAATTACCATTCCCATCTACCACTCCAGTTGTGGCTCCTGGTGGCGTAACTACCACCCAGTAATCCACGAACCCCAAACTTAGATCCACCGCTGTAACGGTAGCATGGTATTCACCTGTGACATAACTTGGTTGTGCTGCAGTTGGATCCAAACACAGCATAGGCCCTAAGATATACCCACCTGTTAGGTCGCCGTTAAAATTATTCACATTAAAATAACTAATGAAATTCTCTACCCAATAGTTATCGATCCAAGCGGAACCCGTCGCAACATCTCCCACTTTAGGAACTGAACCACTTGTAGATGTTATAGCAAAGCTAAGGTGTTTAATCACTAACCCCTCGTCATCTGACAGCTCTTCTGGATAACCCTCGTCTGATTCGGATAACTGCCAATCATCAACCGTAACCTCTAATTCCCAGGCTTTGTCTGAGCCATCTCTGCCGTCTTCTGTTCCATCAGCTTCTGATTGGTTGAAGCTTTCTTCTCCAGTGGAAACAACTGTATTCACTTCTTCCTGCCCATCAAAGCTTTCATTGGCCTCCTCCTCACTCAAACTGTGAATGTGCTCTTCTGGTTGTTCATTATGCCCATATACATTCCAGGCACTGCTAAGTAACATTGGAATTACCAATAGGAATGCTGTCAGCAAAGCCAGCATTTTCTTTGGATTGATTATTAAATTATTGTAGGATACTGAATTGATTATTTGATTATAGATATGTTTTAAGATACGCAAAATAGACTTCCTTTCTTTGGTTGGATTTGAATCGATGGTGTTGATTCAATAGAAATGATTAAACTGATGAGAAACGATTATTAGAAATGATTTAAGCTGTATGAAGGTATAGCTGTCGAAAGCAGTTCTACCAATCACGAGGTACAAAAATTAGAATCACATGAAAAAGAAACAAAACGAAGTGAATCAGAGTAGCCAATTGAGTTGAGAAAAATCATGACAGGAAACGGAGTTGAAATAGAAAATTTTTGAGGTGAAAGAAGAAATTAATCAAGATGAAATTTGTTACTTAATAGCATTATACAAGGTAGTATATCTTTGTCAATGGAAGAAATGAAATTTGTTTTTAATCTATTCATCGTTGGTAGCTTCGTCTTCATCGTTGGTAGCTTCGTCTTCAGCATTGGTAGTATCTTCTTCAGCATTGGTAGTATCTACTTCCGCATTGGTAGTTTCATCTTCATCATTGGTAACTTCATCTTCATCCACTTTACTTACAACTGAATCAGAAGCATTCCCCTCTCCAACCACATCCTCAGGTTTTTCCTTATACAACTTAATTACTCCATTGATGTGGAAAACATAAAGCATCTGCAAGATAATGGGCACCACAAACATTCCTATGGCACCGAAAAATCGAAAACCAAGATAGATAGAAGCCAATACCGCAACAGGATTCACACCAAACCTCTTGCCAACAATCTTTGGTTCAATGATGTTCCTTACAATTGTAACCACAAGCCAAAGCACGGTCATCCCCAGGGCAAAGGTAAAATTCCCTAGAATCAGTTCTACAATCAACCATACAAAGAGCACACTACCCGCCCCTAAAACAGGAAGGAAGTCAAACAAAGCGATAACAGCAGCTACACCGATAGGGTTATTTACCCCAAGAATATAGAATCCTACCACCAGTTCAACGAAAGTAATCCCCATAATAATCAGGTAGGCTTTCAAGTACTTAATAAAGGTAAACTTAGACAAGGCTCTTAGCTTTCTGCCTAGTTCCACTCCACCATCAGGAAGCTGATTNATAAAGAATGCTTTTACATGCTCATAGTTTAAGCTGATGAAGAAGGAAAACAGCACCATAAATAAGACATTAATCAAAAAGCTGGGAATGGAGTTGAGAAAGCTTGTGGCCTGTGAAAGTCCCCATTGTGAAATACTGGTTACTAGGTCGTTTTGCCAGCGAATCAAATCAAATTGATTCTCCACGTTCAAATTAACCATGATATCCTCTAACCAAAACCCTAGCTCGATCATATTAGGTTCAATGGTGTTAGCAAAAAGCTCAGGAAATCCTTCAAAAAAGTCCCTAAAGAAATGCATCATCTCAATGAAAACCCAATACAGAAGTCCAGCAAACCCTAGATAAAGCAATCCCATCAAAATAAAGGAGATGACTTTTGTATTAACCTTAAACTTCCTATGAATGAACCGGATTAAAGGTTGAAACATCAAAGCAAAAAGCAAACCAAAAACCAAAGGAATGACCATTCCAATGAATAGATAGACTAAATAACCAATGCCTAATAAGATTGCATAATATACAATCTTTACAATAAAGTCGATTCTTCTGTTGGTTTCTTCGCTTAATGTGTTTTTTCTAAATGGATTCACCTTTTACCATCCTTTTGGTTATTTTTCTTATCTTAAACGTTATCATGTACTTTATGCTTTGTCTATAGATTTTACTCTTTTTTCTGATTTATTGCTTTTGATGCTACCATCTCTCGTATCTTACCATACTCTTTATCCCTCGCCGAGGAGTTGGCCCTCTCTCTTCATCGGAATGACCAATAAGAACAATTCCTACCACATACTTATCCTCTGGAATCCCAAGAATCGGTCGGATGTCATCTTGAGTAAACATAGCAATCCAACAGCTTGCCAATCCTATATGCTCTGCCTCTAATAGAATGTGTGTAATTGCAATAGAGGTATCTCGAATCACTGCCTTCAATTCGCGTCGATTATTTTGCTCATCTACACGAACCTCTACATCCCCTTTAATTCGACAGCGAATGTCTGCTACACAAACAATATAAACAGGAGCCGTAGTCATCCATTTTTGGTCGCCACTTGCTTTGGCAAGCTCTTCTTTTATTTTCTCGTCTCTCACAATAATGAAATTCCAAGGTTGCGAGTTTATTCCAGATGGAGCTAACCTGGCACTTTCTATTAACTGCATAACCTGTTCTTCAGTGACAGGTGTGTCCTTATACTTTCTGGTACTTTTTCTACTTTTTATCTCTTTTATCATCTTACCTCCTCCAAGCCTGAACAACTCTCCTGTTCAGCTCAAACTCATCCCTTATGTATCCCTCATGCTTCTTGCCTTCTTTTCACCGCCTTAACTTCCTTCGACCTAAGCATTTCTTCAACGTATCAAAAAAGGAATTCAGCCAAAACAACATTGCTTACATCCACTCCTTTTTCTGTTAAACAAATCTGATCACCAGTGGTTTCTACTAATGATTCTTTCTCCAACTTTAACAATACATTACCATAAACCTCATCAATATTTCTACTAAATTCTTCATTAAATTTTGTTTTAGAGATTCCCATTGTCTTTCTCAAACCTAAAAACATAAATTCTTCCATTTGATCTTTCTCATCTAGAATCACTTGATTTTTTATCTGCTCTCTCTTGCCTAAAGCCATTTCTTTTATCTGCTCTCTCTCATCTGGAATCATTTGCTCTTCCAATAAACTGACATTGTCAGAGGAATAGTCTTTCACATATTGTTCTATATCACTTTCTTGATGAAATCGTTTATTTCCGATTAAAGAAGCCGCCCCTAAACCTAAACCTAGATAATCTACTCTCTCCCAGTATCCAAGATTATGCTTACATTCAAATCCCTCTTTGGCATAATTAGAAATCTCATAACGTTGATATCCCTGTTGCTCTAATTGTTTTTTTGTCGCTTTGTACATCCGTCGTTCTGTTTCTTCGTCTGGCAAGCTAGGATATAACTCTTTTATTTGAACGCCTCCAGCCTTCATAAGGGTTGACTTGCTTGGCCCTTTTCCATCTCCTCTATCCCTTTCATCACACCCTCCATAAATCTCCCCGAATTTAGTCCCTTCGTCTACAATTAATCCATAGGCGGAGATATGCTCTGGGCTCGATTCTACAACCTTATTCAGCGTCTCCATATAACTTTCCATAGTCTGCCCAGGCACCCCTGAAATCAAATCTACATTGATGTTGGAAAATCCATTCTCTCGTAACAATAAGAACGTCTCTTCAAACTGCTGGAAAGTATGAATTCGGCCTAACAACTTCAATTCCTCATCCTTGGCCGACTGTAACCCTATGCTCACTCGATTGATTCCCACTTCCTTCCACGCTACAATTTTATCTTCTGTTACTGTACCAGGATTGGCCTCTATGGTGATTTCAGCATCTTTGTCAATCTGAAAATTTTCTTTCAGTGCAGAAAAAATCTCCCTTATTTCCTCACAAGACAAAATGGACGGAGTTCCCCCGCCCATAAAAATTGTACTTACTCTATAATCCTTAAATCTACCCTTAACACTTCGGATTTCATTGTTCAGTGCTTTCACATATTGCTTTTTCACCTCTTCATTCACTGAAGAAACAAGAAATGAGTCTTCTAAATCATCTATTTGAAGCCTCTTTTCGACCTTCTCTTCCAATGGAAAAGAAAGAAAATCACAATAATCACATTTTTTTACACAGAAGGGGATGTGTAGATAGAGTTGCAAGCTTTTTTTCATACCGTTTATCCTCATTTTCGTCATAAACAAAACCTGCATCATAGCACATTCTCTGTCATTTCAATAGGCATAGAATAATAAGTCGCAGTTATCACGCCTCAAAGTACTATTTCGTCGTATTTCTTCGTCATCATAACTCTGCTTAGGTCCACTAGGCACTACAAGTCATTAATTATCATCTAACTTCAACACACTCATAAATGCCTTTTGTGGCACTTCTACGGTACCAATCTGACGCATCCGTTTCTTTCCTTCTTTTTGTTTCTCAAGAAGTTTCTTCTTACGGGTAATGTCTCCACCGTAACACTTGGCCAATACATCCTTGCGAAGGGCTCTTACAGTTTCTCT
>JGI20163J15578_10000606_pt1 | contig 14849 bp, 14 predicted proteins | sample TergutCu122P1_FD_15578 | JGI IMG/M metagenome (IMG submission 15578)
GGATTATCTATCGTAAAAAGAATAGTAAAAGAGCACAACGGTAAGATTTTTATTACGAGTGATATAGGAAAGGGCACAACAGTTTATATTATGATTCGAAAAGTTTAGGAGGAAGCATAAGATGAGTAAGAGGATTTTAATTGTTGAAGATGAGCAAGCCATTGCAGAACTAGAAAAAGACTACTTAGAGTTAAGTGGTTTTAGCGTGGAGATTGCTCATGACGGAACAGAAGGCTTGAAAAAGGGCATCGAGGGAGATTTTGATTTAATTATTTTGGACGTTATGCTACCGAGTGTTGATGGCTTTGAAATCTGTAGGAAAATCAGAGAAGAGAAGAATATTCCTATCATTATGGTTTCAGCGAGAAAAGATGATATTGACAAAATCCGTGGCTTAGGGATTGGAGCAGATGATTACATGACCAAACCTTTTAGTCCCAGTGAATTGGTGGCTCGCGTTAAGGCTCATTTGACTCGTTATGAGAAACTGGCAGGAAGTGGCCAGTATGAGAATAAAGTCATTGAGATTCGTGGCTTAAAGATTGACATCACCGCACGTCGAGTGTGGGTAAATGACGAAGAGCGATTCTTTACGACCAGAGAATTTGACCTGTTGGCATTCTTAGCAAAGAACCCGAACCGTGTATTTACAAAAGAAGAATTGTTCAAAGAGATTTGGGGAATGGAGCCAGAAGGAGACATTGCCACGGTAACCGTTCACATTAAGAAAATCAGAGAAAAGATGGAATATGATTCTGCTAACCCACAATACATTGAAACCATTTGGGGAGTGGGGTATCGATTTAAAGTTTGATAGACACAGGTTCTATGGTTTTGGCACCCTCGTGACCCAGAGGCAGACCCTAAAAGGCACGGGTTCGGATACGGAGTGTCATCCATAGATGTGGACGAAGATATAAACAACAATGGTACAGGCGGCTCTACTTACCCTTATTTGACAAGACAGTATTACTTTAATCAAGTCGGGAAAGATGGAGCATTGGCATGTACCATTCTTTTGTTTCCTGCCTGGGCATGCGCGATGTTGTCAAATCTTATATGGCGCTCAGCCCCAGCGAGAAAACGAAGCTTCCCCGCTGTGCCTAGACAGGAAAAAGAGCCTAGATGAGCATGCACGATGTGAATAATGGAGAACGGCATGATTAGCAGCAGAAGTAATCTTAAGATTAAAAAAATCAAAAAACTGCAGAGGAGCACTAAAGCAAGAAAGGAAGAGAGGGCGTTTGTAGTAGAAGGCCCTAAGATGGTTTTTGAAGCACCTAAGAACCAGCGATTAGACTGCTTTGTTGCAGAGAGTTTTTTCAAAAAGCACAAGGATAGAATAAAAGAAGCAGACCTTTCTTACGAATTAGTGACCGATGAAGTTTTTAGCTCTCTTTCTGAAACCAAAACTCCTCAAGGGATTTTAGGGGTCATCAAACAATCCGACTATCTTTTAGAGGAATTACTGAGGGCAAAAGAACAAATTCCTTTGTTGCTTGCATTAGAGTCCATTCAGGATCCTGGTAATTTAGGAACTATTTTTCGCACAGGGCAGGCTGCAGGGGTTACTGGAATCCTTATGAATGCTAAGTGCGCAGATATTTATAATCCCAAGACCATACGCTCTACCATGGGAGCTATATACCAACTGCCTTTTGTCGTTGCTTCAAATTTTGAAGAGGATTTGGAGAAGGTAAAGGGGTTAGGAGTAAAGCTTGTGGCAACCCACACGAAAGCAACGAAAAATTATGATAAAGAAAACTACCAAGAGGCGACAGGCTTTATCATAGGGAATGAAAGCAGTGGATTAACCAGGGGGGCTCTTAATCTTGCCCAGGAATGGGTGCGAATACCAATGAAAGAGCAGGTAGAATCTTTAAATGCGGCCATTGCAACAGGAATATTGGTTTACGAAGCTTATAGACAAAGGGGATTAAAGTGATGAAGCATGTCCACAGATTAGAGCAGTTAAGAGATGAAGGAATAGAAAAGCACCACCTGACACCAAAGCTAGACCTATCCAGAGAATATGGAATTGCTTTAGAAGGTGGAGGCGCCAGAGGGGCTTACCAAATCGGAATCTGGAAAGCTTTAGCTGATGAAGGGATAAAGATAAAAGGGGTTGCAGGCACATCGGTAGGGGCATTAAATGGAGCCATGATGGTTGACGGAGATTTGGAAAGGGCCTTTAAGATATGGTCTGAAATTACCTACTCCAGAGTGATGGAAGTGGACGAAGAAGCCATTGCTGCGTTTTTTGAAGGAAACCTTAAACCAGTGGAAGCACTGAGGAAAATCTGGGAAATGATAAAAAGTGGTGGCGTAGATATTTCTCCTTTGAAGCAGTTAATCGGTGAGTTTTTAGATGAAGATAAAATCAGGAATTCAGGGAAAGATTTTAATCTTGTAACTTTTTGTATTACAGAGATGAAACCCCTCTATTTAGGGTTAGAGGATATTCCTTATGGAGAGCTAGCAGGGTTTCTACTGGCAAGCGCTTATCTATACGGTTTCAAAAATGAAAAAATATACGGGAAACGGTATTTTGACGGCGGAATCGTAAACCGACTTCCTTTTGATCTTTTACTAAAAAAAGGGTATACAGACATCATAGAGGTTCATCTTTACCGAGGTGGGTTAAAATTTAAAAGAAATTTGCCTGGAGGCGTACGGATATATGATATTATCCCTCATGTGAGTTTGGGGAATATTGTGCAATTCGATAGAGAACGAAGCAATATGAACATGATGATCGGATACTATGATGGACTACGACTGCTTTATGGATTAGAAGGGGAGATGTATTATCTCTTGCCAACCCATGACATGGAATGGTTTAAGGGGAAAATGAGGAAGTTAAGCTCGGTTAAAAAAATGGAGATTGAATGGACCCTTCGATTGCCTTTAAAATCCTGTGACAAAGAGGTGTTTATGGCAATGCTAGAAGCTAGCGCCAAAGAGCTGGAAGTTGAAAAGTATCATTTATATACTGTTTCGGAGCTTCATGGAAAAGTAAAAGAAGCTTATCTCCAGAGAGAACAAAAAGGACGAGAACTTGGAAAAAAAGATTTGCCACTGTTTGTTTATGAATGTTGTGGATTATAGTATGGCGAATGATGATGACGTAGAAATACGATGCCATAAAAAATCAAGGAGCATGAGTTCGGCTCCCGCCAGTTTAAGCCAAGAAGAAAGAAGGATAAAAATGGAAGATCAGAATGTACTATGTGCCGCCAGTGCTTACACGGAGAAATTTTATATGAATCCAGAGTACAATACTTTGCCAGAGGGTGTCATAGAAGAACTTCAAATCGCATGCGTTTTATTTACCGCAGATGTTGGCGGGGTGCTGACCATTGCCTTTGACGAAGAAGGGCACTTAGAGTTACAAACCAGTCACAATGAAGATGACTTTCTGTACGATGAAATCGGAAGTGTTTTGAAAGTAAAGGAGTTACAAAAAAACAAGAGGGACTTGTTTGAAGCCTTGGAGATGTTTTACCAAATCTTCATGAAGGTATAAAGGAGAAAAAGAATGCTATTAACCATGGATATAGGAAATACCAATATAAAAATGGGGGTTTTTGACCAGGAGGAACTGTTAGGGATTTTCCGTCTGACCACAAAAAATCAACGAACCTCAGACGAATTTGGCATTGACCTACGAACCATATTATTGAACCGGGGCATTTCCCACGAAAAAATAACAGCAGTGATTGTGGCATCTGTAGTACCAGATGTGATGTACTCTTTCACGAATGCCATTAACAAATACTTTGATCTGGAGCCGATTATTGTTTCCGCAGGAATTAAAACGGGAATCTCTATTGCAACGGAGAATCCTAAAGAAGTGGGGCCAGACCGGATTGCTGATGCAGTGGCAGGTTTTGAACTGTATGGAGGGCCGGTAATTGTTATTGATTATGGAACGGCCACCACCTATGATCTAGTAGGGGCAGGAGGAACTTTTGAAGCGGGAATTACTGCCCCAGGAATAGCAACTTCGCTAAAATCTTTGTGGAGTGAAGCGGCAATGCTTCCTTCTATTGCCATTAAGAAGCCAAAATCCATTTTGGCAAAAGAAACCATATCAAGCATGCAAGCAGGGTTGGTCTATGGTACCATAGGGCAAACCGAATATATCATTAAGTGCATCAAAGAAGAGTCAGGCTATCGTGATGCCAAAGTAGTAGCAACTGGTGGTTTAGGTAGAATCATTGCAGAATCTACAGACAGTATAGATATTTATAACCCTCAGCTTAGCTTAGAAGGGCTCCGTTTGATATACAATAAGAACAAGAGAAGGAAAGCATGATGACCATAGAAAAAAAGAACCTTTCTCGTCCTGACAGTAAAACCTTGGAAAGAGGAAAAGCGTCAAAAAAATTGGCTAAGTTAAAAATCGGAAAGGTATTGCTGGAGAACTCCTATGTGTTGGCCCCAATGGCAGGGGTATCGGATTTGCCTTATCGCCTTCTGTGCCATGAGCAAGGAGTGGGCTTGGCGGCCACAGAGATGGTAAGTGCCAAAGCAATCATGCATAACAATAAAAATACCGACAAGTTATTGCAAATTCATCCAGAGGAAGGGCATGTATCCTTACAATTGTTTGGAGCTGACCCTAAGATCATCAGTGAGATGGCAAAAAGAATCGAGGAATACCCTTTTTCTATTTTGGACATCAACATGGGATGCCCCATGCCAAAGATTTTTAACAATGGAGAAGGGGCTGCTCTTATGAAAAGCCCTAAGTTAGTTTATGACATTGTATACGCCACTTCCAGAGCCATTAAAAAGCCAGTAACAGTAAAGATTCGTAAAGGGTTGAATAATGACCATGTCAATGCCGTAGAGATTGCTAAGATTGCCGAGGCAGCAGGAGCCGCAGCTGTTGCTGTTCATGGGCGAACCAGAGAGCAATATTACACAGGATACGCGGACTGGGAGATCATCCGTCAAGTAAAAGAAGCCTTATCTATTCCAGTAATTGGGAATGGGGATGTAAATTCTGGACCAAAAGCCAAAGCCATGAAAGAAGAAACAGGGGTAGATGGAGTCATGGTGGCACGGGGAGCCCAGGGGAACCCTTGGATATTTTCAGAACTGATTGAATACGAAAAAACAGGGTTGATAAAGGAGCCACCGACGAAAACGGAGAGGATAGAGGCCATATTAAAGCATGCAAAGCTTCTTATAGAACATAAAGGAGAATACACAGGAATTCGAGAAATGAGAAAGCATGTGGCTTGGTATACCAAGGGATTACACGGTTCGGCAAGATTGCGTGATGAAGTGAATAAGATAGAAACCTACGAAGGTCTAGAAAATATCTTGACAGAGTTATAACTGTTGGGTATAATGTGGTGGTTGTAGGTTGTAATATTTAGAGATAAAGAGATAAAAAACATTTGCTATCACAAGATCAGAGGGATTTTGTCGATAAAAAGAATTCAGGTGCTTGTGATGGCTTTTAGAAATGGATATAAACAGGAAGGAACCAATTATGATAACAGAAGTAAAAAAGAACTTGCTCACATATGAAGGATTAAAAGAGCTAGAGCAAGAATTAGAAGTATTAAAATTAGTAAAACGCAAAGAGGTGGCCTCAAAGATCAAAGAGGCTAGAGAGCAAGGAGACTTGTCCGAGAACGCAGAATATGATGCAGCAAAAGATGAACAACGAGATATCGAAACAAGAATAGAAGAAATAGACAAGATTCTGAAAAATGCAGAGGTAGTCGTAGAAGAAGAAGTAGATTTTGATAAAATCAATGTAGGATGTCATGTAAAGGTCTTTGACGTTACTTCTGACGCAGAGGTGGACTTTAAGATTGTAGGTTCCACAGAAGCCAATAGCTTAAATGGAAAGATTTCTAACGAGTCTCCTGTTGGGCAAGCGTTGTTAGGAAAAAAAGTAGGAGAGTTAGTGTCTGTTGAAACTCAAGCAGGAAATATTCAATACAAAGTGTTGGATATTGGCCGTGCTGTATAAGAGGGCGTATTGAGTGTGAACAGATTAAGAGGCTATCTTTTCATAGCCTCTTTAGTTTATAAACACGAAGGGACGAAAAGAGTGCATTTGCAAAACGCTTCTCGCACAAGGGGTATTTGATTAAAAGAGTAACCTTCTGCCCGATATATTCAAAGAAGTACTCTCGAAGAAAAAAGGAGGAAAAGGATGTCAGAACAATTAATGAATGAACAAGAGTTGGATATTAACCAATTAAGAAAGGTCCGTCGTGATAAACTTGCTGCCTTGCAAGCAGAGGATAAAGACCCTTTTCACATCACAAAATATGACCAAAGTCATTACAGCCAGAAAGTTAAAGACGACTATGAAGCCCTTGAAGGTACAGAAGTATCCATTGCAGGGCGGATTATGGGCAAGCGATTGATGGGCAAAGCATCCTTTGTGACCCTTCAGGATTATGAAGGTAGAATACAAGCCTATGTGGCTCGTGATCTCATCGGGGAAGAAACTTACGAAGAATTTAAAAAGTTTGATATAGGAGACATTATAGGGGTAAAAGGCGAAGTGTTTAAAACAAAGATGGGAGAAGTTTCCGTTCGTGCCCATCAGGTGATGTTGCTGACGAAAAGCTTACAGATACTGCCAGAGAAGTTCCACGGCCTAACCAACACAGAACTACGCTATCGGCAACGCTATGTAGATTTAATCATGAACGATGAGGTGAAAGAAACCTTTATTAAACGTTCCAAGATTTTAAGCAGCATTCGCCGTTATTTAGACGATCAAGGATTTTTAGAAGTAGAGACTCCATTTTTAGTAACCAATGCAGGTGGAGCCGCCGCAAGGCCTTTTGAAACCCGATCTAATGCTTTGAATGAAGACTTTAAACTTCGTATTTCTTTAGAGTTATACTTGAAGCGTTTGATTGTTGGCGGTTTAGACAGAGTCTATGAAATTGGAAGAGTATTCCGGAATGAAGGAATAAGCACCAGACACAATCCCGAGTTCACTCTTATGGAACTCTACCAAGCTTATACAGACTTCCAAGGAATGATGGATTTAACGGAGAATCTCTTCCGTCACGTGGCCAAAGAGGTTCTGGGAACAGGAGTCATCACCTACAATGGAGTGGAGATGGATCTGGATCAACCTTTCGGACAGATGACCATGGTTGAGGCGGTGAAGAAGTATTCCGGAGTGGATTTTGACCAGATCAAAACAGAAGAAGAAGCGAAAGCCATTGCTAAGGAGCATCATATAGAGTTTGAAAAGCGCCATAAAAAAGGAGATATCTTGGCCATGTTCTTCGATGAATACGCAGAGAAGCATTTGGTGCAGCCTACGTTTATCACGGAACATCCTATAGAGACCTCGCCCCTAGCCAAGAAGTGTCCAGACAAACCAGATTACACCGAGCGTTTTGAATTCTTTATGAATGGTTGGGAGATGGCCAACGCCTTTTCCGAGCTCAATGACCCTATTGACCAACGGGAACGCTTCCTTGCTCAAGAAGCTTTACTGGCAGCAGGAGATGAAGAGGCCAACACCACCGACGAAGATTTCATCAATGCCTTGGAAGTGGGAATGCCACCAACAGGAGGCATTGGGTATGGAATCGACAGAATGTGTATGCTACTTACAGACTCTAAATCCATAAGAGATGTTTTGTTGTTCCCCACACTAAAGAGTTTGGATAACTGATTCAATAGATATTAGAAAGCACTTATGAAAAAATGTAGAGTCATGACGATAGCTAGAAAGTGCCATTGTTGTGGCTCTATTTTTTGGAAAGTTTAAAGAATGTCTATTCATTCAAAGAAAAATAGGATACAATATCTTCAGCAGTATAACTNTTTTAAAAGAACGATTAATGAAGAAAGGGGTTCAGCTATGAGTGAAAGAAAATGTGAAAAATGTGGAGAACGAATAGCAGACCCAAGTAGGCCTTGCCTAGTGTGCATTAAGGAGCACAACGACGATAATACAAGAAATATGCTTCGCCCTAGTTTGGGCATGTTTGTATTGTTTCTTGCGACCTATCTTGTTGCATTGTTTTATAATGCGGAAATGGTAAGGGAAATACTTACTATTTTATGTATTGGCGGGATTGTCTTTTTCTTTTGGGTTATGAGAGGGAGATGTAAGAATTGTGGGAAATTTTTTGCATACCAATTAGAAAAAATTGAAATTCGCACTGCAATCCACAAAGAGGACTCCAATAGTACAAGAGAAATTGAAAAAAGATTAACTCATACAAAAGGCCATGAGATGGCCTTCGTTTGCAAAGACTGTGGAAGCATAAAAAAGGGTAGTTAAACATCGGACGGAAAGAAGGAGTGAACTTTCTATGAGCTCAAAAAAACAAAAAAGAGAACTAGCGAAAAAAAGAAATAAAAAGAAAAAGCAAGTAATCATCATCCTAGGTATAGTCTTTGTTGTAGCTATAGTGGGACTGATTATCTTTGCGGCATATAGTGAAAGAAACACTCGAGTGTTTACAGACGGACGACAAATGGTGAATTTGATGCAAAATGGTAATTTCAACGCACAGTTAAGCCATGGCGTTACAAGAAGTGGGTCTTATCACGAAGAGGTTGCCAATGGGGAAACCATCATAACATTTATAACAAATGGGGCAAGTGAACAGGGAACCATCAGTGGAGAGATTTTAACATTGCCTAGTGAGTGGGACGATGGCTGTGGGCATAACGATAGACTGCCACAAACTCGCGGACCACGGGTGGATAATGAGTAGTGAGAAGAATCACCGAGCTCTCACCTTAAACAAGGTTGCGTCGTTGCTCCTTTAGTGAGAAGTATTAAGTCGCTCAATAAGGAGGACGGCAATAAGTCCAACGGCAAAGGTGAGGACAGACTTGAGTATTCCCAGAGCACCTACGGGAATGCCGGGAAAGACAACCACAACAGAACCAATCACCATACCAATACTAATGGCATAGGTGAGGGTGGTATAATTTTCTAACAAATATTTGATGCCTTTGCTACTAATAATCAACCCAATTAGCATCCCGATAAGAGTAACACCAACTACTGGAAGATTAAAGTCGGAAATCGCCTGAGTTAAAGAGGCATATGCCCCCATAAGCAGTAACATCAAAGCAGCACTTAAACCAGGCAATAACATGGCCGTGGCGGCCAGTGCTCCTGCGATTAATAGACGAATCACCGTAGCCGTATCTAGCCCCGTGATGGCATAAGCATCCTGAGCAGGTTGTAGAAAGTTAATGCTGGCCACTAAAAGGGCCACCACCACCAAAGGAATGATATGCTTTGTTTTAAGGCGCTCCTTTGCTTTAGCCGTTTTAAGAAGTAGGGGAATAGCTCCAACAATAAACCCTAAGAAAAGAAAAGCAAGTTGATGTGGATAATGCTCAATTGCCCAGGAAAGAATTCGACTTGTAGCAATCACTGCAATGAAAGCACCGACCCCAAGAGGAATTAAGAAGGGTAAGGTGCTTTTCCATTTGGTACTGAAAAAATCACTGATGGAGCCAAGAAGCTTTTCATAAATTCCAAGAACCAATGCAATGGTCGCTACACTTAACCCTGGAGCCAAAAGGGTCGCTCCTAAGGAAGCACCGTAGACGAAAGTTTTGATGTGGGATTGTTTTTTTTGCTTTTCCAAGGGGTATTCTCCATTCTTTGAGTATGATTCTCTTGTTATTAGCATGAGCTAGGACTTTTATCCGAACCCACCAAGAAGTAATCTTTTTCGCCGAGGCAGCTTAAAACCACAGCCGATTCATAAAAGCTCTTACGGCCTCTGATATGGGGATGCCAAAAACCGAACGAAAAAGCTCTGAAACATCTTGTGGATTAAAAAACAGAAACATCCCCAAGAAGGAAAAGATCATATAAAAGACACCTTCATTGGCAATGATGAAAGAGCTTGACTTCATCTTGGGTTCCAGTGGCGTGAGGGGGTGAATCAGTTTATAAAAAAAGGCAAAGAGAAAATAACCGATAATTGCTCCTAAAGTATTCATCATCAAATCTTCCACAGAAGTGCCTCGATGATTTAACAACTGGCTTAACTCAATGGCCATAGAAAGGCAAAAACCAGTAATGGCAACTTTACTAAGCTTTCTAAACTCTGGCCACAGAGATGGCAATAAGAAGCCAAGAGGGATGGTCATGATAATGTTTAATAAAGTGAAAGGCAGGTCGTAGGGCTGGTTTTGGAAAGGAATAAAATGGATTTGATGCCACCTGACAATCGCTTCGTATCTGCCAATATCCCAGAGGGTTCCCATGCCGGTCATGCGATAAACAATCAACAAATAAACCAAAAAGACACCAATCCCTACATAATGAAGGAAGGAGAGCGAAATGTTATTTTTGCGAGCAATTTTGCGAAAAAATAACACTTGGAACAAGAAGCACAAGATAACCGTGCACATGAAGGCATATACAGTCGTATAAGGGGACCGAAATGCCATATAAAAAAGCGTTTCAAAAACCATTTATTTTGCTTCCCTTTCAATTGCGTTAGTAATAAAGTGAAACCAATTCCAAACACCCGCTAGGTTAATCTCTCCGAACCCGTCTCATTCTAGGGTTCCTTTCTTCAAGGCCAATCTCATCAAATTCAAATCCATCAAAGGTATCTTCCATCCAACTTCTCACTAATGGAAAAGGTGCCGGGGCTTTTGATAAAAACACTTCATTGAAAGCCCTCATGTTAAATTCATTGCCCAACAAGTCTTCAAAATGCTCTTGCAAATGTCTCATTTCGATTAAACCAATGGCATAAGGAATGGCACGACCAGGATTTCTAATGGCAGTATAGAAAGAGTCTTCAAAGATTTCATCAGGGTGAAAGGTGAGAAATTGAATGCTGTTTAAGTATTCGATGGTTTCTTCTAAGGTCCAGCCCATGTAGTGAACGCCAATATCGATGATGGCTCCATAAAGAGTGTTAAATTCATCCCAAAGCACCAAGGCTTGAAGATGCACATCTGATAAATCTAAGAAATTATAGGCATACAACTGAGCGTGCATGGCCCAACCTTCAATGTTTCCGCTAAAACCTAAGGTGTTTATTTTTCTGAAGTAAGGCAGATCGCTGTGAAAAACGGTGGTAAATTGTAACATGTGGCCTAAGGCTTCGTGAGCCATTAACGAGTACATAAATTCATTATTATCTGCGAAATCAGGATTATAATAAATCACATTGACCAGATAATTGTCCAGCTGAGGAACCATATAGAAACCAGCAGCAAAACCTCCTAAGCTCTCGTCCATTCGATTAATGGTATAAGAAATTCCTTCAGGCAAGGAAGGGAAGGAGGTAAGGGACTGCTCAAACTGGAAAGCCACTAAATCTTCAGGAGTTTCAAGGTTATGAATACCCATATTTAAATACTCATCCATTGCATCATGGTGCTGCCACCAAAGCTCCAGATACTGGTCACAGACTTCTCTAAATCTTTGATCAAAAATATCAAACCATTCTTCAGGGGTATAGGAACTGCCAATGGCTCTGTATCTTAAGCGATAAAAGGTTCTGCCGTGTGGGAAGTGAGCTAACCCTAAATTCTCTCCATTATCACCCCTTAAACTTTCAAGGTCTTGAATTAAGTACTCATAAGCAGGAACTACGTAGTTTAAAAAGATAGAATGATTTTGCTGGATGTATTCTTCGATTTCTTCTTCGGTTAAGAAATCAACTCCCCTCATGCGGAATTCGAAAGAAGTAAGTAAGGTGTTGTTGTCAAGGTTATCAATAAAACCTTCTGCTTCTTGGATTACCGCATCAAGGATTCGATCGGTCAGGGCAAAGCCTCTTTCGATTCTGATTTCTTCAAGAAGAATGGCATCATCAAAGACAACGTGGATTTCTGAGAGCAACTGGAGATAATTCTCTAAGTCTTGATGATTATAAAAATAAAATTCGTCCAAAAGGATGGGAAGAAGGACATGAACCCCGTTGCTACCTTGGAGGGCACTTCGATAGTAATACATGGGAGTTTCAAGAGAGATGCGTGAAGACTCCACTCGCCATGCTAAAATATCATAACTTTGTTGTTGAAGTGGGGTTAGGGCTTCTCTGTCAAAGGTTTCAAAGTTTTCAATCCATTCCCAGCTTTCTTCGATACCTTCTTCACAAATACCTGTTGTGATAAACCCTTCCCATGTAGCAGGGACATCTGTTATCCCGTAAAGCTCAGGGTTTCGGATATAAGAGTTTAAACTAATAATATCAGAGCTAACAAAGTCAATAAAACTCTCTTCAAGAAGCTCGTCAAAAGCTTCAATTTGCTCAGGATCCAATAAACAAACCGTTGGGGCAGGCTCTGGTCTGGGTTCTTCTGGTTCCTCTTCCTCAGAAGGGGAAGCAAGAGGTTCTTCCTCTAGAGCTTCCTGGTGCGCTGTGATGTCTTCAACAGTAATGATTTCATAAGTAGAGAAAATGGTGCAAGATGTGGCAAAAGCCACAAAAGCAACCAGTAAACCAAGAAGGAAAATATAACGTTTTAAAAGTGATAACATAAGAAGTTCTCCTATTTTTGTCTATTCCTATGTGAGTCCCCTTTCCGCCTGAAAGGGTGGGGATATAAGCCCTATAAGCTTAGCACATTTTTGTTAGAAAAACAAATACAAAATGCAATAAAAAGAAGGAAGAGACTACAGGTCCCTTCCCTTTTAGCTTAATAAAGTCTAGTGAGGATTTCCCACTTCAAGCAAGAGCATTTAGTGTTCCTAAAAGTGATGCTAAGTGATGGCCGTATGTTACGCCTTAACATCTCTTCTCCTAAAGCCAATGAACCCAAGAAGTGTAAGCACTACTGAGATTCCTGTTAACACCAATAGGCTTAACCAACTGATGTCCTCCATGGGGTATTGTGCGATATGTCCAAAGGGCGAGATGTGGAGAAACCACTCAGGGAAAATATCCATTCGTCCAAACATACCCATGAGGAACACGAAGCCATACACCGCCCAGATTAAACTGGTTGCCTTGGGAAGCCATCCAATCAGGAGCACACCAAGACCAAGAATCACCCAGATGGCAGGCAGGTAGATCAAGTTGGAGAGGACTACGGTGCCAAAAGGAAACTCACTGGGATCATCAATCACAGCCACTGTGGTCATCCACAAGCCTAGTGCTGTTAAAAATTGCAAGACCACGCTAGAAGCAAAGGAGATGAACACAAAGCTACCCAAATATTTGTGGCGACATACTGGAGTTGCCAATATCAACTCCGCTCGAATGTCTTTTTCTTCACTCCGAGATTTCATTAAATAAATGATCATTGGAATCAGTGCCATCATGGCTCCCATGAAATTAATCATACCGGCAAAGAGTAGAGGCATAGAGATGCCATCCATCCACAGAATCAGTTGCTGGTAGAACTCATTGGTTTCAATAAAACCTTCAATATCTGCCATTACCGTACCGTAGGAGGCTCCTATGGCGAAGATGGTGATGGATCCAACAATCAACCCTGTCTTTGTTAGTTTTAAGGCCAATCCAAAAGGAGATTTTAATAATCTTCCTCCTTCAGCCTTGCCTTGCTTATCAGGCAACAACCCTTGATCGATGTCTCGTGTTAAGTTGAGGCGATAGGCCAGTATGGCAATGGGAATGAATAAGATGAGCAGCACAACAACAGGCCACCAGTAATTCCCAGCATAAGGTTCTCCCCGAAGAATGATGCCTAAAGGGCTGATGAGAGATAAGGCTTCTGCGCTTACGTCTCCTATGGCGCGCAACATGTAGAAGGCTCCCATGGCAAAAAGGCTATAACCGATAGCACCTTTGGAGTTTGCCGACAACTGAGAAAACAGGGCGGCAATCGCAGCAAAAACAAGGCCGACGGCACCAAGGAGTGCTCCCCACAACATAGAACCATTAAAGGTCATGCTCGCATCACCCAGTAAGAACAACCCAAAGCCAGTCAATGCTGACAAGAGAACATTGATCAGGATGGCGGCAATCATCGTGGCATGAAGATGGGCAAGTCGTCCTGTAGGCAGGGAGCGAACCACTTCGTAGCGCCCTTTTTCTTCATCAGCTCTGGTATGACGAACCACGAACATCACGTTCATCACCACCACAGCAATGGCTGTAAATAAAAGCATAGAGATGGTATACAGCGCGCCAAAGGTGGGAGTGTCACCTCCAATGATGGGCCCCATCATGGCAATCATGGCGGGATTGTCAAAAACAAGAAGAATTTCCGCTCTGCTGGCCTCATCAATTGCTACTTCCATTGCCACAGCAAGGAGAGAGACTAAGCCTGCGACTAGCACAATCCAAACTGTGGAATTCACCCGCTCACGACGCAGAATAAGCTTCAATAAAGTCCAAGTATTATAGAATTTATTACCCATTAGCGGCCCCCTCCTTTTTATAATGCTGCATAAACAACTCTTCTAATGAGGGTGGCATACTTTCTAATTTAATAATGCCAAATTGGGATAAATGGTTGATGACTTGGCCCATTTTATCCGTGTCTACATGGAAGTCTACGCCAGCCCCTGTTTTAATCAGGTCATGGACTCCTGGCACCTTATCTAGACCTTCGACGCCACGTTCAGTAATGGCTTTCATGGTATAGCGAGTCAGGTGGCGAAGGTCATCCAAAGTACCTGTCTCTACCACTTCTCCCTCACGAATAATGGCCACTCGATCACAGAGACGCTCTACTTCTGACATAATATGACTGGATAAGAATACCCCTTTGCCTTGCTTTTTCTGCTCCAGCACACACTCTTGGAAAACCTGCTCCATCAAAGGATCCAGTCCACTGGTAGGTTCGTCTAAGATATACAAGTCCACTTCTGAGGCAAAAGCAGCAATAAGGGCTACTTTTTGTCGATTCCCTTTGGAGTAAGTGCGGCACTTCTT
>JGI20163J15578_10000607_pt1 | contig 14835 bp, 14 predicted proteins | sample TergutCu122P1_FD_15578 | JGI IMG/M metagenome (IMG submission 15578)
AACGGAACCATCGATATTGCCCTTATAAATCTTCCAGCAGAAGACGAAACTATGCTAGAAATAACCCCTGTTATGGAAATCCAAAACTGCTTTGTGGCAGGAGCTAAATACGCCTACTTAGCGGACTCGGTAATGCGCCTACGGGATTTGCGAAAATATCCTATTCTTATGTTGGAACAAAACAGTATCTCCAGAAGGCAAATGGATTTGTTTTTATCAAGACACAACATAGAAATAAAACCGGCAATAGAACTTGATAGCCTAACTCTGCTATCTGAATTTGCCAAAATAGGTCTTGGAATCGCCGCAACTATCAAAGAAGATGTTCAAGGTATGTTGGACAGACATGAACTGTACGAACTTCGTTTTCTTGAAACCCTTCCCAAACGAAACATTGGATTGGTGCAATTGAAAAATGTTTCCTTATCATTCGCAGCTGAGGCATTTAAGAAAAGCATCACAGAAATACATCCTTTATGTTAAAAGCTCAATATGTTATTATATACAGTGGATAAGATGCCCCCTTCCCCTAAAGGATAGCATAGGCGGTAGGCAACAACTCCACTGTGGATGGGCACTTAAATGTAATGTGGCTAAGACTCACAAACAAGTAGTACTAAATGTCTTGTGAGTGTCATAAAGCACTATTATAGGAGACGATAATGAGTATACTAGAAAAAGACATGAATAAACTGGTTGACTATGTCATCCAGGAAAATTTACCAGATGAAGCTGTAAGAAAAGCCTTAAGTACAAAAGACTTCAACAAGAAATTATACGTTGTAGCTATTGGTAAGGCTGCTTGGCATATGGCAAATACGGCTTCAAAAAAACTTGGGGATAAAATAGTAAGGGGAATTGTAATAACAAAGTATGAGCACTCTGAAGGAGATATTCCTAAAATGGAAATCATCGAAGCCGGCCATCCACTTTCAGATGAAAACACTATTAGAGGAACAAAGAAAGTGGTGGAGCTAGCAAAAACTTTAACTGACGAAGACGAGGTTCTCTTCCTAGTCTCAGGCGGCGGAAGTGCTTTGTTTGAAGAACCATTACCAGGATTGACTCTTGAAGATATTGTAGATGTTAATAGTCAATTGTTGGCAGCAGGGGCTGATATTGTAGAGATAAATATTATCCGGAAAAGATTATCAGCAGTGAAAGCAGGTCGTTTTGCTAAACTTGTATCTCCAGCCTCTATCTTTGCAATTGTATTGTCTGATGTACTAGGAGACCGCCTAGACTCTATTGCATCAGGACCAGCTCATCCAGATAGTTCAACAACAGCCGACGCAAAAAGAATTATTAACAAATATAACCTTAAGCTAACACCTTTGATGGTAGAATTTCTTGAAAAAGAAACTCCAAAAGAAGTTGACAATGTAGAAACAATTATTACAGGAAGTGTAGTAACTCTAAGTCGATCTGCAGCAGACATAGCCAAAGAAATGGGCTATCATCCCTATGTAATTTGCAGCAACATGAACTGTGAGGCTAGGGAAGCTGGACGGCTAGCAGCGGTAATAGCCTCTGATATTGTTTCAGGAAAAAGTGATTTCAAAGCCCCCTGTGCCATAATTTTGGGAGGGGAAACAGTTGTAAATCTTAAAGGCTCTGGCAAAGGAGGGCGCAATCAAGAACTGGCCCTATCAGCAGCAGAAGGCATCTTAGGTCTAGACAACGTATTGATAATGTCCCTAGGATCTGACGGAACAGATGGACCAACAGATGCAGCAGGTGGATGGGTAGACGGAACCACTTACCAAGCTTTAAAAGAAAAGGGTATTAGCACTTACGAAGCACTACAAAACAATGATGCCTACAACGCTTTAAAGGCAGTTAATCAATTAATAATAACAGGTCCAACAGGAACAAATGTTAACGATGTAGCAGTTGTTTTTGTGGGTAGTTGACAAAATCAAAACTTCGTATCATAAGGCCAAGGCTGCCCCCCAGCCAAAAACCCACCATCAATTCTAAATTCCTGCCCAGTGATATAGGTAGACGCATCTGAGGCAAGTAATAGCGCCATGCCTACCAAATCCTCTGGATAGCCTGGCCGATTTAAAGCAATTCGTTCTAAAAGGTACTTGCTTCTTTCAGGATGCTCCCAGGTAACTGTAGTCAGCTCTGTTTTTATGTGGCCAGGACTTAGACAATTGGCTCGAATATTATACTTTGCCCACTCAACAGCCTGAGACCTTGTTAAAGACATTAGCCCCGATTTACTGATACCATAAACAGAAACTCCACCTAAAATTGCCCCTGTATTGTGAGACCCTATGTTAATAATAGAACCTGCCATTTGAGCCTTCATATAAGGTGCTACTGCTTGTGAAAGGAAAAAAGCTCCTTTTATATTAATGTCCATAATCCGATCATAGGTAGCTTCATCTACATCAACAACACCTTCTCGTTTGTTGATTCCGGCACAGTTAACTAATATATCAATGTTACCTGTAATCTTAGCAACATCTGCTACCACCTTTTCAAAGGAATCAAACTCCGTCATGTTTAAATGAAACACAGAAGCATTTTCTCCTATGCTATCTCTTAAGCTTTCAAGGGCCTCCATATTAATGTCACAAAGAGCCACATTAGCTCCCGCCTTAGCAAAAGTCTTTGCAAAAGCACTTCCAATTCCACCAGCTGCTCCTGTAATTAGAGCAACCTTACCATTTAAAGAAAATAGACTTTCCAAATAGGTATTCATAAGCTCCTCCTACTTACGGATTTCGGTTCCTGTTAATTTTTCGTAGTATTTGGCAACAGCTGAGTGATCGTTTTGGCCACATCCATCTGCTCTAAGGTTTTGCATAACTTCCATCATAGCCGCTGTTAAAGGCAGAGGTGAACCTACTTCGTGCCCTGTATCTAAGGCATTTGCCAAGTCCTTAATGTGTAAATCAATTTTAAATCCTGGATTGAAATTTCCATCTAAAATCATAGGAATCTTTGCATTCATTACTGTAGAACCTGCTAATCCACCTTTAATAGCATCAAATACTTTCTCTGGAGCAACTCCTGCCTTAGTGCTAAGCATAAAAGCTTCTGAAACTGCTGCAATATTGACTGCCACAATAATTTGATTAGCCAGTTTTGTTACATTTCCAGCTCCTATATCACCACAAAGTACTACAGAAGCAGCCATAGCAGATAAAAGTTCTTTCACCTCATTAAAAGCATCTTCATCACCACCAACCATAACTGATAAGGTTCCATCAATTGCTTTTGGCTCGCCACCTGATACAGGAGCATCTAATAATATTACTCCTTTGGCTTTACAGGCTTTTTCAATTTCCTGAGATACACCTGGTGCAATAGATGACATATCTGCAATTATGGTGCCAGAGGAAGCATGTTCTAATACTCCACCTGGACCAAGTACCACTTCTTTTACGTGGGGTCCATTAGGCAACATAGTAATAATCTGCTTACAGTCTACTACAACTTCCTTTATAGAGTTGGCCCCTAGGGCTCCTGCTTCTACTACATTTTCAACATTTTCTGGAATAATGTCATAAGCAATTACTTCATATCCTGCTTTAAGTAAATTCTTAACCATGGGCTTCCCCATAATACCTAGTCCAATAAATCCTATTTTCATTTCAAAATCCTCCTAATTATTTTTTCCTAAGATTGCTTTAGGTTACCATTCATTTTCAACACTGCTTTTTCAATTTTATCTGATGTTAATCCAAAGTAGTCTAAAAGATCTTGGTAACTATGGGCGGAGCGTCCAAAAGTATCCTCCAAACCGACGAATTCCATAGGGATTGGATTATGTCTTAAACACTCTGCAACAGCAGAACCTAATCCACCAATAATACTATGCTCTTCCGCTGTAACAATGGCCTTGCATTCAGCTACTACCTTCAAGATTTTATCTTTACAAAGGGGTTTAATTGTATGAATATTTACAACTTTAACAGATACGCGACCCTCTAGTGCCTTAGCAGCTTCTAAAGCTAATTGCACCATATATCCTGTTGCAAGAACCGCAACATCTGCCCCCTCTTTCATTACAGTAGGTTCTCCGATAACAAACTCTTGGTGGGCAGGTGTAATATTTGGATAATCAGCTCGATTAATACGCAGATACACAGGGCCTTTATATTTGGCTGCTGCCAGTGTAGCTTGATAAGCTTCGTTTGGATCTGCTGGATTTAATACTACCAAATTGGGAAGGGCTCTCATAACTGCTAAATCTTCCACCGATTGGTGAGTGGCTCCATCTCCAAAATCCGAAAGCCCTGCAGAAGAACCTACAACCTTTACATTTACATTGCCAATGGCAATAGATTGACGAATTTGGTCATAAGCCCTGTATGCTGCAAAAACCGCAAATGAATTGGTAAAGGGTATCTTCCCTGTTAAAGCAAGCCCTGCCGCCATTGAAGTCATGTTTGCCTCTGCAATCCCTACCTCAAAATGTCTATCTGGAAAGGCTGCCTCAAACTCCTTGGTCATACAAGAACTTCCCAAATCCGCATCTAGCACAACTATATTTTCATTGTTTCTTCCAAGTTCCATTAGGGCGCTACCATAAGCCGCTCTTTGGTTTAAATGTGACATTTTATCTCCTCCTTTTAATCAGGTAAACATTAGCCTTTCTGATATTGATTCACAAAACTGATTCCATCAATTCAGGGTTTTGTCTTAAGATGAAAAACTAGCCATAACCTCTTTATATTGTTCCTGGGTTAGTGGGGCATTATGCATGCCTGCTGGGTTGGCTTCTGCTTGGGGGAAACCTTTACCTTTTACAGTGTTAGCAATGATAACACTTGGCTTTCCTTTCACTTCATCCGTAGCGTCTAGCCCTTTTACAATTTCCTCCATGTTGTGGCCATCTATCTCAATAACATTCCATCCAAAAGCTTCCCATTTATCAATAATAGGATTCAGATCAAACCGTTCTTTAACCTTACCCTGTGCTTGCTTGTTATTCTTGTCCACAATTGCAACTAGGTTATCTAATTCAAACACTTTAGCCGCCATTGCTGCCTCCCAAACCTGCCCTTCAGCAAGCTCGCCGTCACCAAGAATGACATAGGTTTTTGAATCTAACCCATCTAAGCGAAGACCAAGTGCCATGCCCACGCCTATAGAAAGTCCTTGACCTAAAGAGCCTGTTCCTGCTTCTACTCCCATATGTCCACTTTTTAGCAAATCTGGATGCCCTTGCAGATCTGAGCCTACGGTTTTTGTCCCTTTTAAATCTTCTTTAGAGATATATCCTGCTTCAGTCAGTGCTGCATATTGCAAAATAGCAACATGGCCTTTACTAAGAACAATGCGGTCTCTATCTTCCATGTAGCGATTTTGGGGGTCATGTTTCATCTTGTAAAAGTACAATGCTGCCATTATATCAGCCGCAGAAAAAGAACCTCCAATATGTCCTGGGTAATCCACCCCCATACTGTAGACTACATTTCCACGAAGATTGTTTCCTAGTACTTCTAACTTTTTAATCATTTCTTTGTCCAATCCCATAATGTCGTTTCCTTTCAAATAAAAAATGTCATTTCCTTTCAAGATTCGAGCTCAAAATAGTCCATTCAATTCTATCAAATAAACTAAGGCTCGAAAACGATAATACTTCTTAGACATGTTTCTGGCTCGTCTCCCAAAGTTGCAAACATATCTGCCGCTTCTTCTAAGGGAATTTCAATACAGTGAGATAGAAACAAATCTACATCAAGTTTAGACAGTAGTGTAACTGCTTCGCCAAACTCCTTGTGAGTATATATATAAGTACCTTTGATTGCAATTTCCTTAGTAACAATATCTTGCATATCAACAGTTATTTTCTTTTGGTTGTTTCCAATCCAAATGCTAAGACCTCCTGGAGCAGTTGCATCAACAGCTTGATTTGCAGTGATTTCTATTCCCACTGCCTCAATTGTAACATCTGCCTTTAAACCTCCAAAAACAGTTTCTATGGAAGTTTCATAATCCATTTTTGATGGATTAATAACATCAGTTGCTCCTAGCTCTTTTGCTATTTTTAACCTATCTTCTGATAAATCCGACATTACAATCTGTTTTGGATCTTGCATTTTTGCTGCCATCAGGGCAAACAGGCCAATTGCTCCAGCTCCTATAATAAGAACTCTTTTCCCTTTTAAATCTCCGGCCTTTTTTAAAGCAGCATAAGATACTGCAAAAGCTTCTACTAGGGAACCCAGTCGATAATCCATTCCTTCTGGCAAGGTAAAGCAATATTTGGCAGGAACAGCAATATACTCTTGCATTCCGCCGTTATTATCAAATACCCCTAATACTTTTTTCTCAGGGCAATTTTGGTTCATTCCACTTTGGCAGGTAGGACAAGAAAAACAAGATAAACAAGGTTGCACTGTGACAATGTCTCCGAGTTTTAAGTTCTCTACTTTGCTGCCTAACTCCTCTACACGGCCCGAAAACTCATGACCCATAATCATAGGGGGAAATCGTCTACCATTTGTGCCAAACCAACCATGAACATCGCTGCCACATATGCAACTGGCCAAAATCTTAATAAGAACGTCACCCTCTCCAACCATTGGTCTAGGGATAGCTACTATTTCTAAGGTTTTGGGAGCTGTGTACATTAGTGCTTTCATATGCCTTCTCCTTCCTAAATTACGCCCAAATATGCTTTGCGCACTTCAGCATTATTAATAAGGGCTTCACTTTTATCGGCAAGCATAACCTGGCCTGTTTCAAGAACATAACCTCGGTCTGCAATTTGCAAAGCTTTAACTAAGTTTTGCTCAATAATAAGCATAGAGGTTCCTTGCTCTTTTAACCTTCTTAAAATGCGAAACACTTCATCTACTACAATTGGGGCTAGCCCTAAAGATGGTTCATCTAATATTAATAGCTCAGGCTCCATCATCATAGCCCTGCCTATGGATAGCATTTGCTGCTGCCCACCAGAAAGAGTTTCAGCTGGAAGGGTACGACGCTGTCTCAAAATTGGAAAAGTTTCATAAACTGCCTCCATTAGCTGATTGCGTTTTGCCCTGGTTCGCTTAATATATGAACCTAAAATTAAATTATCTTGCACTGAAAGGGAACCCAACACACCCCGGCCTTGGGGGATGTGGGAGATTCCATTTGCTGCTCGCTCATAAGCAGGAATTGGCATTAAATCCTCCCCTTTCCACTTTATACTTCCTGAAGTAATTTTTATTTCTCCAGAAATGGTCCTTAAAACTGTCGTTTTTCCTGCACCATTTGATCCAACTAGGGCAACTACTTCCCCTTTGTCAATGTGCATATCTACATCAAACAAAACTCTCAAATCACCGTAGCCGGCTTGTACTTGGTTTAGCTCTAATAATCTCATATCTCATAGTCCTCCCCTAAGTATGCGCGAATGACATCCGGCTCCCTCATTACATCCTTTGGATGACCTTCTGTAAGATAACGTCCTTCCAACATAACAATAACACGCTCGCACAGATTAACTACTGCCGACATAACATGCTCAATAAACAAAACGGTAATGCCTTGGCCATTAATCTTTCGAACTATTTCCAAACTCTCTTCAATTTCACTTGGGGTAAGACCTGCCAAACACTCATCCAACATAAGAACTCGTGGATTTATGGCCAGTACTCGGGCCATGTCCATCCATTTTCGTTTTTCAATTGGAAGTTTGGTGCACTTTTCATAAGCGAAATCATTAAATCCTGCAAACTCAATAATTTCATTGGCCCTCTCCCTAGCCTCTTTAAGTGACTTGTTGTATATCATTGAAATGGCGTAAACATTTTCAAACACCGTCATATCCGAAAAGGGTTTTGGTGTTTGGAAGGTACGTCCAAGCCCAAGCCTTGCCCTTATGGCCGGCGGCTGACTTTTTAATAAATGCTCTTTGCCTTCTCTATCATAGTAAATAATCTCGCCTGAATCTTGAGTATACACTCCAGTAATAAGATTTACACAGGTAGACTTGCCGCATCCATTTGGGCCAATTAAACCCAGAAGTTCACCTTCATATAAATTGAAACTAAAATTATTCACCGCATGAACCCCTGCAAAGGATTTATCTAAATTATTTACTTTAATAACTGCTTTTCTATCAAGCCCCACCTACATCACCTCCCAGCTTTTTCTTCTCACGTTTTTGCATATTCGCTTTTACGCTATCCACAATGGAAATGATACCGCTTGGCCTAAATAATACAATTACAACAATTAGTAGCCCATATAGAACCCAGCTAGCTCCTCCCCCTCCAATATGTTGGAGGTAAGCGTTTGATAGTTCTAATAAGGGTACTGCCACAAAGGCTCCTACTGTAGGTCCCCATTTAGTTCCCATACCACCTAAGATTGCCACAATGGCAATTCTTACACTCATATCTTGAGAAGCAAAGGTGTTAGGATCTGCAAAGCCAAGTTGAAATACATAGAGTATTCCAGTAAAGGCTAGCATCATACCGGATATAATAAATGCAATAAGCTTCACACGGGAAGACTTAACCCCTAAGGATTCTGCTGCATCTTGGTCATCACAAATTGTTCTTAAATAAAATCCTAAACGATTCCGTTCAATGAAGGCCACAATACCAACCGTAATCATTAACCAGATTAGGGCAATAAAATAGAAGGGAATAATACTGTCAAAATGTAAATTCCATAGACTATTGCCTCGTCTGATCATAAAAGCAACCCCTAAAGATCCTCCAGTGAAATCTTCAAAGTAAATTAGCAATTGCCTAAATATTGTAGTCATTGCAATTGTAGCAATAGCAAAGTATACGCCCTTTAATCTAAAACAAGGTAATCCGATAATTACAGCCAAAATTACAGCAAAAAACATGGCTGGCAATACACTAATCCATGGCGAAATCCCTCCATACCGCACAAATAATAGAATTGAAGTATAGGCTCCAACAGCCACAAAAGCTGAAGATGCCCATGATGTCTGCCTGCCATAACCTCCAATTATATTCCAGGCATTACCCATGGCGGCAAAGAAGAAAATTTCCATAACTAAGCGGGTAAAGTAACGACTATCTATGACAAAAGGATAAATTATACATAACACTAAAAATATTATAATTAGCCAACTTTTCTTAATTATTTTCAAAACCATTATGCAACCCTCCTTCTCTTACCTAGGATGCCATATGGCCTAAAAATTAACACTAACATTAAAGCTAGATTAATTGACACTGGAGCTAAAGCAATACTTATATAAGTAGAAGTAAATGATTCTACCAGCCCGATGATAAGTCCTCCTAATAATGCCCCCTTAATATTACCTAAACCACCTAAAACCATGGCCGACATAGCTACTAGACCAAAAGATGCGCCTAGCGTAGGAAATACCATAAACATTGGGGAAATCAATAATCCTGCCACTCCAGCAAACATAGCTCCCATGGCAAAGGCAATTACATAAACTCGACTAGTGCGAATACCTAAAGATTCGGCAACTACCCTGTTTTCCGAAGTTGCTCGCATAGCTCTTCCAGTGTCGGTTTTACTTAGGAACCAGTTTACAAATACCACAAAAAGAGCAGCCAAAACAAAGGCAATGAGGCGAGGTACCTGGAATACTGCTTCTGCTACAGTAAGGGCACCAAAGCGAAGTTCATCTGAAATAGGTACACTTCTAAAGTTTGCCCCATAAATTAGCTGCAAAATATTCTGTATCATAAATGAAAGGCCAATGGTCAGTAGTATGTAGTTACTATCCCCTTTTCCAATGACCCGATTAATTGACAATTTAAAAAACACGCATCCAATAAGATAGGTAGCTGCTCCTACAGGAATAATCATCCAATATGGGGCAGAGCCATCAGGCAAAAATGCATATAATGCGTATGTTATATATAAACCAATCACTAGAAAGTCACCTTGGGCAAAGTTTACAATCTTCATGACACCATGTATCATGGTAAGACCTACTGCCACCAAAGCATATACTCCTCCAATGAGTAGTCCGTTGATAATAACTTGAATCATAACTTGAAACATATTTTCACCTTTCTTGCATCTAAAGCAATAAAGAATTTAATCACCGAAAAAAATCAGAGTTTGTTGCCTGCCACCTACGCTATTGCTTAGAAGAGGGTAGTCAATCTCCCACTGAGATATAGCCTCGGTTAGATGGCAGAGATTTGCACATGAATATGTCAGCGAAGCTGACCCAATTCTCGCCCAAGCACAACCAGGCGTACTTGAAGAGCACAAGGGTGTATGGAAGTTTTCGCCTGAGAGTGTCATAGGGAAACACTGTTTCCCTATGACACAGGCGAATACCTCGGCATTACAAGCAGTTTATTTTATTCAAAAGGTTGTAAAGTTTGTGGGTTTAGTAGTGGAGAAGCAGCAAACTCAGGTGGGAAAACAGCTGTTGGACGGCCATTTTGCCATTGCATTATAACTGCACGAGCTCCTGTATTTAACCCAGTCTCCTCATCAAAACTACCAAAACCATTTGGTATGTTAAACCAATAACTATTTGTTTCATCAATTCTACGTAACTCATCACGAATGGCGATTGGATCATCGGAACCAATATTTTCAATTGCCTCAAATGCTAACATAATACTAAATAATGTTGGTCCACCTTGCCCTGGAATAAACTCGCCAAAGTTCTCTTCGTACCAAGCATTCATAACCATCCAATCAGCACTGTCTCTAGCGCCTGTTTGATCCCATACCCAAGAGTCAACAGATGTAAGACCATTAACGGCATCTCCTAAGTCAACATATAGAGAAGGCCAAGTCATGGCAGCACCACCACCAACTGTTAATGGGTTAAAATCAAGAGCTCCCATAGCGGTAAAGATAAGGCTTAAGTCACTTGGATAAGAACTTGGTAATAAAACATCAACTTCTGCATTCATCAAAGCTGTTACAAGAGGTGTTGCATCTGTAAATGTAGCAATCTCATAAGATTGGTCGAATACAAGATTCAATCCACGTTCCTCTACATGAGTACGAGTATTGTTAGCATTGTCAGTACCCCATGCATCATTTGCATAAATAAGTCCAATCCGAAGATCCATTATATCCATATCCAGTAGCGCAGCGTAATACTCAAGAAAGTCTAACTGAGTAGGGATAAACTGTACCGATGTTGCTGCTGGTTGGAATGAGAATGTACTTCCTTGCTCTGAAACAGCGATGTTGGCTGCAGCACCTGTAATCATAGGAATCTCATAGCGTTCTGCAATGGGAAGCTGCACAAGTGCAATGGATGAGTTGGAGTTTCCGATAATAACAGAAAAGTCTCCTCCGTCTAAAGCTTGCTCGAATGGAAGTGAAGCTTGTGCTGCGTCAGATGTAGAATCTACAACAACTAACTCAATGGGACGCCCTCCAAGAGATGAAAACCCTCCCAAAACCTCATTAATATACCATTCTGCAGTTTGAGCCGCCATACTTACTTGACGACCTGATTCAGCGTTTGGTCCTGTCATCATAGCGAATACCAAGAAACGAACAGGGTCATCTTCACCTGGTCCATCTCCGGCTCCATCACAAGCAGAAATGGTAAAGGCTAGAAGCAATACCAAACATAGTGCAAATAATCTTTTTTTCATTACTAAATTTCCTCCTAATTTTTGTAATTTATTTTTTGAGCTTTTATAGCTCATATTACCTCATAATCCCAAAGAATTTTCCTACCAAGATTCGGGTGTCAAAAATGTGGCTACCGAATCCTACCAAGCAAGAATTAGGCCCGCTATGCTATGCTAAATTCTTCTGCTCCATAGTATGTAGAAATTCTAGGTTCTTATATATATGTTCATGCATCATAGCTCGGGCAGCGTCTACATTTCGCGCTTCAATAGCATTAACAATCTCTAAGTGATAATACATCCCTAAGTCACCGCCCATGGCACCAACCATACGTTTCATGTGGTGAGCATAGATATCACTAATTACTTCATATGTTTTAATGATTAAACTGTTTCGAGATATTTTTGCAATTTCATAGTGAAATTCTAAATCCACCATACATAAAGCATCTAAGTTGTCCTGCAAAGTTTCCATCTTTGCTAAAAAATACCTAAGTCTTTCAACATCACTTTTTGTTGCTTTTTGGGCTGCTAGAGCGCAGGTTCCAGATTCTACTTCCATCCTAAATTCCAACACCCCTTTCATATCATCTCCTAGATATGCCGCAGGAATAAGGTCATTGATTCTAGTTCCCGAGTCTAAATGCTTTACATAAGATCCAGCTCCTAAGCGAGTATCAATTAGGTTTAAAGCTTTCAAATTGGATAAAGCGCTTCTTATTGTGACTCGACTTGTTCCAAACATTTCACACAAGGCCTTTTCTGATGGCAGGCGTTCTCCTGGAACCCACTTACGCTCAAGAATCATCCTCTTTAACTCTTCAGAAACTTGCTCACTTTCTAAATTTCTTTTTACTTCCATAATCCTTTGCTTCCTCCATTTCTTGCACAGAGTGGCGTAATGAATGTATCCGCCTAGACGTGCTAACACGGGAATAAGTCCCCCTCGCCCACAGGCAGCAGGTCCCTCGTGCAGCGAGCAGAGAGGCTTAAAGCCGCTGTCTACTCGATTGTTATGCAACAACATAGTGCCAGTTAGGGCTAAAATAAGTAAGTAGAAAAATAAGGAAGAAGCCCTTAACAAAAATCTGTATTACAGATTTTCTTATGTTCTATTTTATCACATATTTCAGAAAATAAAAATGCGCATTTCATACAAAATCAACATATTTTTTTTGTAACATTTGTGTGTAACGGGTAAAGGATTAAAACCATTATCCCTGGGTTCATAGAAAAAACGCCTATTTCTAGACGTTTTCAAATTCCTATGTAATACAATATTCAAGTACGCCTTGGCGTTCTTGGGCGAGATTTGCGTCAGCTACGCTGACACTTACAAGTGCAAATCTCTGCCATCCAACCGCGGCGTTTTATATCTGAGAAGGAGATCGTCCCCCTCCTCAGTGAAGTATGTTGCCCACCACCTACACTGTCGTTTAAAGGAGGGGGACATCTCATTCTCTGTTGTATAGCTTTAGCACTATGCTCTTGATAAATACTCTCCTGTTCTTGTATCAATCTTAAGTTTATCCCCTGCCTCAATAAACAATGGCACATGAACAACAGCCCCTGTTTCAAGAGTAGCAGGCTTTGTTGCTCCTTGGGCAGTGTCACCTTTAAATCCTGGTTCTGTCTCCGTAATTACTAATTCAACTGTGATTGGTGGTTCCACAGAAAAAACATTGCCATTGTGAGAACAGATTTTTACTACTTCATTTTCCTTAACAAATTTCAAGGCATCTCCCACTGCTTCAGCGCTAACTGATAATTGATCATATGTTTCCATATCCATAAAATTATACAAATCACCATCCTGATAAAGATACTGCATGTCTTTTCTTTCAATATGAGCTTTAGGGAATTTTTCTGTTGGCCTAAATGTTCTTTCTACAATACCCCCGTTAATAATATTTCTCATTTTTGTTCTAACAAATGCAGCTCCTTTTCCAGGCTTTACATGTTGGAAATCTATAATCTGACAAATATTACCCTCTATTTCAACTGTTAGTCCATTCTTAAAATCGCCTGCTGAAATCATCTTGTATCCTCCTTAATAGTGTAAGCCTTCCTACACATCCTCATAGTAAGTACAACTAATTGTACTTAAGCAAGATTTATATCACCTCTATGAAACCCATTTATATCTCACCATGAGATGACTCCCACTGAGATACATTTTACTCTATTATTTATACATATTCAAGTTATTTGCTCGTATTTGCTTTTTGATGCTATCTTTTCTTATCTTCCCTTTTCCTTCTTTACTATTCTTCTTTCTGTTTCTTTCGTAGAATGATAAAACTATTTTTTCAAGTTTTCTTTTTAAAACAATTGTCCAGGGCTCCTTTGAATCCATAGGCTCCACCAAGATACTATGGACACCTACCTTGTTAGCACCCCAAATATCTGTAAAAATCTGATCACCAATAACAATGGTATTTTCTTGATTGGACCCGCAAAGTTCCATTGCCTTTTGGAAGCTGCTTCTTGAAGGCTTTTTTGCATCAAAGATATATTTGCTGCCAATCTTTTCATTAAATGAAGCCACTCTAGTTTCACCGTTATTGGAAATAAAACAACAGGTAAAGCCAATTTTTCTTAGCCTCTTAAGTAGCTTTATAGCCCTGCTATCAACAGGAGCATCGTGTGGAACCAAAGTATTGTCAATATCAAATAATATTCCTCGGTATCCTTTGCTATACATTTTTTCGTAATCAATAGTGTAGGCAGAGGTTTTACGCTCTGTTGGATAAAGCTTTTTAAACATATTTTTCACTTCCTAAATTTTTTTAAATTTCTGTAAATCCACATTATTCAACAGCTCAATTAGCGTGTAACATATTACTCATCAATACTATAATTTGGTGCTTCTTTAGTTATATGGACATCATGAGGATGACTTTCCTTTAAGGAAGCAGCAGTTATCTTAATAAATTGTCCATTTTCCCTAAGATCATCTATAGTTTTTGTCCCGCAATATCCCATACCAGCTCTTAAACCACCAAGAAGTTGGAATACTGTATCTTCTACTGTACCTTTGTAAGCAACTCGACCTTCAACTCCTTCTGGAACTAATTTGTTGCTGTCGGATTGGAAGTACCGGTCCTTGCTCCCCCTTTCCATAGCGGCTAAGGAACCCATGCCCCTGTATACCTTGTATTTTCTTCCTTGGTATAGTTCAAAATCACCTGGACTCTCATCACATCCAGCGAAAATACTGCCCATCATACATAGATTAGCTCCAGCAGCAATGGCTTTTGTAATATCTCCAGAATACTTTATGCCACCATCAGCAACAATGGGA
>JGI20163J15578_10000609_pt1 | contig 14780 bp, 13 predicted proteins | sample TergutCu122P1_FD_15578 | JGI IMG/M metagenome (IMG submission 15578)
ACATTAGACTTCTTGCGAAACTGTGAAATAGTGTAAAAGTTTGATTGTTATTATAGCGAAAAAATGTTCTGGTTTGAGGTTTAACCTGATTTGTGCGTTTAATTTTTTCAAAAAAACAGGTAGTTTCGCAAGAAGTCTATTTCTAGAAGAAAGGGTAGTCTATGGAAAATGCCAATTATCAACAAGTACAACTGGTTCGTTTTGCTTTTCTTGCCCAAGCCGTCTTAAGGGTTTAGTTAAATGCCGTTGTGAACGAGTTGAAGCTACGTATAAACCCGGTTTAAGTGTTCGCGACAGAATTACCTCTTGTTTTTTGATGTTAACAAATTTTTTGCCACACCGTTCACATCTAAATCCCTGATGTTTACCCATAGATTTTAGACGTTTTTGACAATTAGGACAAAACGGGTTCTGCATCATCAACTCTTGGTCAAGGCTCAAAACCTTGATTTTTTCAAGGTTTACTGTTAAAAGTTTGTTTTTTTTTGCCCTATTTACTGCGCCTACAATTTCCACACAGTCACCAGTTACAAGTTTGTGAACTATTTTTCGCAAGTCACCTGTGGGTTCGTATGCTATGCAATCAATTTCACCAGAGTTATCCCTAACACTAAAAAGTACATGACGAATAGGTATGATTCGCGGGTTTTTAGAAACAACAGCTTTTAGAATTATAGAATTATAGTTTTTCAATTTATTTATTGAATCAACTCGTGTTAAATGTGCATCGGTACCTTGGTTTGATCTGAAAACTACCCAACGTTCTACAGGTTCTAAAGTTTTAACAAGACTGAACGCTTGTTTAACTACATCCGCTGATTCGCCTCGAATACCAAACAATATTGGATCAGGTCCTTGTGGGGTGATTATAACACGTTTTTTCTCTTCATCTATGTTGTTAAAAACTTTGGGTTGCAATGCTTTATCCATATTAAATACGGATTCTTTGTCAACACAACGTTTTGTACCCCAATGCATAGTGTTGCGGTAAGCAATTAATTCATAAGTGTAATCATCAGTCAGGGTTTCGCCTATGGCAGCTAACGCGCCTATGATCCCTCTGCAAGTGTTGTAACCTAACGCTTCTACACCTATTTTACGAGCAAGTTCAACCGCACTTTTTATGGTTACTATACGGGTTGTGGCTTGCTTAGAAAACGTAGTTAATTCGTTAGGAATATGTTCATGTTGATAGAATACAATTCCAGGGTTAGTTCCTTCGGTACTTAACTGCGAATGTTGCTCCCAAAGATCTAAGGCTAACTGTTTAATATCATCTGTCAAACGCGGTTGATGGCGAAAACGGAGACCTATTGCTCCATTTCCTCGAGTCTTCCAGGGTACATTCGGATTAAGCCTTATCAGTGCAGGATAATCAGTGTATTGTACATGCATTTGAGCGAGTTTTTCTATTAGAATTGCAGCGAGATAAGTTGTACAACCATTTTTGACTGAATCGGTATCATCTATACCAATATGCATATAGGAAACAGTACTATTCAAACTCCTAAGCTCCACAAGTGATTTGAATTTATTAATAAAAAAGGTTTGTCCTTATAGACAGACTATTACCAAAAACTAAAATCTAACTATTAAAAACTGAATACAAAAAGTAAAAAATGTGTTGATATGGTTTCACAGGGTATTCAAAGTTAGGTTATTGGACTATTTTTAAGTCTTGAAGTATTTTTTTGAATTCGTCGTCGTTTAGTGATGCGCGTCTGCCGTTTGCATATATGTCTTTAACTTTGTCTACAACTATGGCAACAACTTGGTCATCTGGTTCTGTGCCTGTAAGCTCAGCTATTTTATGTTTAATTATACCCTTACCGCTCTGTTTACCAACTGTTAGTCTGCGTTGATTACCAACAAGTTCTGGGGGATATGGCTCATAAGTCCAAGGATTGCTAAGTACTCCGTGAGTATGTATTCCTGATTCATGAGCAAAGCCATAATCACCAACAATTGCCTTGTTAGGGGGTACATGGAATCCTGTGGCTTTACCTATACAGTCTGCTAATTGCTTTAGTTTCGTTGTTTTATCTTCAAATTTACGCACACCGTGATGTAGATACAGATTTAATATGATTTTTTCTGTTTCAGCATTACCCGCACGTTCACCTATACCAAGAAATGTAGTGCTTGCATAAATTTTGTCCCAAACACCATGAGCAGCTTTAATTGCAGCCATAGTGTTCTCAACTGCATTACCGAAGTCATCGTGTGCATGGATTTCAACTGCTTTGATTTTTGTTTCTTTTTTAATTGCAATAATTTTTGCTGGAATACCACTGGGTATGGGTGCGTTAACATCTGAAAGGCCAACGCCTACTGTATCGCAAACACGATAACATTCTGCACCTGCTTCAGCAACGCTGTTAATTAGTTTAGATTCAAAAGCCCAATCGGCACGCGTACTATCTTCTCCATGAACAAATGTGCGTAACCCACAGGTTTTCGCGGCATATTCTGTTACTTCAATGAGGTTTGCAAGAATTTGTTCACGCGTTTTTTCAGGCCATTTTGCAGCGAAGTGCATATCTGATACTGGATGAGAAATCCCTACTTCGTTGAATCCAAGGCTTACCGCGCTGTCTATATCTTCTTTAACTGCACGACACCAAGCTGCGACCCTCATGTCTAATTTTTGATTTAATATGAGTTTTGCGGCTTGCTTGTCGGGTTCTTGGTAATGAAATACTTCTATTCTTTCAGTACCCACGTCATTTAGTAGTTTAGCTATATGTGCTGCGTCGTTTGGTCCAACGGCTAAGCCGGGCATTTGTATACCGTCTCTTAGAGTGCTATCGTCAATTATTGGATCTGTTTTGAGTTCAGGTAGTTTGAAATAAAATTGATTTAGCTCCATTTTTACGTCCTTCTCTCAATTTCTATGTCCTTTTTAAGAGGTATGTAATGTTTATTAGTGTTTCTGTCTAACTGGCAAACATTGTCACCAGTTTTTGTAACATTAATTAATAATTTAACACATCAAACACACAGTTATATTGACATACATCAAGCAAAATATTTACATATAATTCGAAAAAATGTACAAAAAACAGCAACCACCACTAAAATTTTTTAAGCAACGCTTTAATAGTGCCTGAAACCGCCAAAACATGCACCGATACCCCTTTACCCGCAACATCTGTAATACAAACCAAAGAAGCACGAACAGAATCCAACATTTCAAGTGACGTACGAATCACTGCAACCCTACAAGAGGAATCAAAACTAATCAAAGACATACGCGTCAAACTCGCCCCCACCTCACCATAAAACTTAACAACAGAACCCCAAACAGCATCCATCAACTCTTTCTCAGAAGGAACAACATCAATCTCCAACTGTACCGCCAAATAACGCCGCTTTGCACGCTTCAAAAACCATTACCCCCCTTAACAAGACGAATGCCGGGAGCAATAAAATCACTCCCAATCTTTTCACGATTACGCAAAACAATTGTAGAAGGATTAGTAGAAACAGCATCCAAAGCCTCATTGACATCCAATCCAAACAAGTACGCCAAACTCGCCAAGTCACGAGGCATACGCATAAAACGTTCCTCACTCACACCGCTGGAAATAACCAAAGGCACACCGAAAGTTTTAGCAATTACAACTTCACGCCGTAAACACGAAAGAAAACGAATACGCGCTGAACCCTCCAAAACAAGCAAAAACTTAACATCAATTTCCAAAGCTGCAAGACCCTTGCTAGCAAGCTCAGCCTCAGAACTATCAAAAAAACGCTTACGATAATCAAAATTAGGAAAATTCAATAAATCCACACGACGATCCTTAGCAGCCTGACGAGAAATCTCTTTATTATCACAAAAAACGCAGATTACATCAAATTTACGCCGTAACCTACGTAAGTTATTCATAAGGTCATTTTCATTTCGCGGGTATAAATCAATTCTTAAAATTGGTTCGATACCAACATTTTTGCATATGGCTTTTAGGTTTTCAACTTCTCCTGCTGATGGTTCAAAAGAAAACGGAATTGAAACATAACTATAACCGAAATTTTCTGCTCGCTGTATTGCGCTTTGAAGATTTTTTGTATCTTTTTGCGGAAGTCTTAGGTGTAAGTCAGCAAAAGAACGTTTCATGGCACCAACTCAAATTTCTTAAGAATTTCCAATATTTCTTCACATGTTTTATTTTTGAAGTGAATTTTCAGGTGAATTGGATCGTTTTGTGCGAGCTTGAATTTCCCCAGAAAAGCTGCTTGTTTGTCAAATCGTAGGTACAAACTGGTTTTTTCTATGTGAAGATTAAAGTTTGTGATTAATTCTTCCTTGTCTATGGCGTTTAGGTTTTGACCGATTTTTTCAAGCAATGTGGAGAAAAGTTTTTTTTCTGTGAGATGTGTTGTAAAGAAAGTAATAGAGTTTCCATGATGTCCTATTAAACTGTTTTTTTCGAATTGTATAGTTTCCACTAAACCCGGGGGGAGTAAATTATGTAATGCCTTTAAGACTTTTTCTATGCCTTCTGTTGCATGTGCAAAAACTCTTAAATCAACATAATCAATAGATGATTTTTGAGACATTGGACATCGAGTTTCTTGTGGATTTCTAGCATTTAGCTTTTTCCAAGTTTATACTGGCAGCTTATTGTCAAATGTACTCTTAAATGTCCAAAGTTTTTATATACGCATTTTGTGTTGAAGGAAATAAAAAAAACATTGTTAGCTTGCAAGCAAAGTAGCCTGTTTTGCTAATCAGTTTTGTGTGTTAATTGGAACTATTTTTGGTTCCCGTGTTTTCTTGCGCCTTTACGGAGGCTTGGTCTGACTTTTTCCGCTCCGCGTCCACGATTACGCAGACCTCTTACCTGCTTGCCTGCACTTGTCATGCTTCTAAAGACGCGACTTGTGTGTTGACGTTCAGTAATCCAGTTTATGTTTTTATCTGATTGGATAACTGGGCTGTTAGGGTCAACTAGAATTACTTCAAACCATTTGCTTCTTCCATCTTGGCCAACCCAGTAACTGTTAAGGACTTCTAGGTTAGGAAATTTCTTTGCAGTTCGTTCTTCGGCAATTAAGCGGATGTTTTTTGATGGTTTAAATTTGGCGACACCCATACGTTTTGGTCGTCTACCAGCTTTTGGTCTTATTTTGCGTAGTCCACCACGTCGTACACGGGTACGGACAATTATGAAGCCTTGTTTTGCTTTATAACCTAGTTTGCGTGCTCTGTCAAGTCTTGTTGGATGTTCAATACGTGTCACAGTTGGTTGCTTTCTCCACTGTACTAAGCGTTGTCGCATTAATTCCTCAACAAAGGAATTTTCGGGCTTTGCCCATTCTTTTGCCATATACTTGTAGGCCATTTTGTTTCTTCACCTGTGTGTTAATTGTTTACGGTTCAGCCTTTCGGCCACATCCCTACGGACATGTTGTCCGCCTGTATTTTTGTACAGATGGTTATTGCATAAAATAAACCTTTCCAAAAAAAGTAAAGCAAAATACAAAATGGTAAAATATTTTGTTTAAAACTGTAGAGAACAAAATAATTAATAGGGAAGGTTAATTGTAAAAAATGAAAGTTGAGGCGATGATTAACCGAATAAAGCGCCTAATCCTTCTAGAGCTGCTTCCTCTTTGGCTTTCTCTTCGTCGGCTTTCTTCTTCTCATCTACTGGAGCTGCTGCTTTAGTTTCGCCGCCTGCTGCTGGTGCTGCTGGAACGGCTGCCATCATAGTTGGTGCTGCTTTTATTGCTTCATCAATGTTTACTTCACTAAGTGATGCAACGAGAGCTTTAACTTGAACTGCGTCAACAGTTATTCCTGCTGCTGTGAGGACACTTGTAACTGATGCCTCAGTGATTTCTTTACCTGCCTTGTGAAGGAGCATTGCTGCGTATATGTTTTCCATATCTTTTCACCTCTTCATTCGACTATTTTAATCTTTCAGTGATCTGACCAACAAAGTTAATCAGCACTTTAAATTGCAGTTAACACCTGCAGTATATTGCCGTTTAAATGAATTCCCTATACCTTAAGAACCTTTCGCAGTATATGGGTTACTGATTAGCGTGAAACACATGTATAAATAAATTATCACAAATTTTTCACCAAACGTCACATTGCAAAAACATCGAACTAACAGTTTCAGCACAGAAGAGTTCATGGAGGAGCAACAACAGACTTTGTTTGATGGATAGTTAATGGAGGGTTTCTTTTGGTTTTTTATGCAAAAGAAGCCCAATGACTACTATTGGTATCCACCCCGTAATTATACATACAGTTGCCGGAAATCCATTGATACCGAAAAAGGCTGTTATAGTGGGCAAATACGCCTCCCAAATTCCAAAAGATAAAACCATAGAGGCCACAGATGTGTAAGCATATTTTTTACCGAATTGATGGAATATTTGAATAGCTAAAACTCCGGCAAAAAAGAAGTCCCCAAGTCCGAGACCTCTCAGAAGAAAACCACCAGCTACAGATGGAATTAAGGGAACATTTGGCAGATATATTAGAACCGGAAGACCTAAACCGGTAAATGTTTCTGCTGCAGCACCCATGGGTCCACTAAATACCAATATTATATCGATAAGTGTTAATATAAAGGCAAAAATTCCAACAGTTTTCCAGTTAAACATTGGACTAAGGTATAAAATTATCATTATAGCAAATGTTGCCCCGAAAATGTTTAGTAAACCAGGAAACCAAAGAGTGTACACGCCAGGTAACTGAGCATTTATTGCGCCCTCAAAATACAAGTTAAAGAACACAAAGAACAGGAAAAATAGTGCAGGAGGTTGTATCGCGAGATACCATTTTGCTTTCTTTTCATTTTTTTGTTTTTGTGCATAAAGCGCAATTACAAAACATAGAATAGATAACCCAAAGAAGGCGCCTGCTCTAAATACTGTTGCAGCATCTCGAAATGGCTCTAATATACTAACTACGCCTACAATTAGACTTCCAATACTAAACCCTACAGAAAACAGTTGTGCACGTCTTGTCTTAATGTCGGAGAATATGTGAGTAACAGTAAACAACATCATAGTATAAGCACCTAAGAAAAATGATAACAATGCATTTTCAAATAAGCGACCAGAATAAAGGAAAGAAGACACAGTAAACGTTGAAACAGCAACAATTGCCACTGCAACAAACGGAATAGTGTCTTTTGTTTGAAACTCGCTTTTTTCAATTGTATCTTGGAATTTTTTTTCAGTTCGTTTGTTTAAGAAAACTGCGACTGTTACGATAAGCAGTAAAGCCAGTGGCATAGCAATATCTAGAGTTGGCATAGGAGAACAAGGTGAGTATGAAACATTTATTTGTTTACCCAAAAATGTGGAAAATAGATTTGTCAGTTTTATACAGGTTTAAATGTTATGTTAAATATTGCTAAAGTGGCTAAAAGGGCTTCTTCTGTTCGTACAGTAGTTGTTCCTTGTTGTGGGATAGTATTAACTATAAAATCTGAAACGTCTTCAATGCGTAAGCCTTCGTCTCCAACAATTTCGTGTAGTCCGCGTGTAGGAGCACCAAACGCAATTAGTATACGTTCAGCTTTACTCCAATGATCTGCTATTTTATTAGCAATATTTACGAAATCGTTGGCAATTCGTGCGGTTGAAATTACCAAATCGAATCGTTCATTTTGCAGCATATGACCAAATGTTTTGTTTTCAATTTTGACACGGAACCCCCAGTAAGAGGGGATAAAATCACGATTGACCGTTTGTACCTCAACATGATCACCCTTTGTTAAAATTTGGACAGTTAAACGTTCGCCAATAGAAAAATGTCTCTCACGCAGTAATGCGGTGTTTTGGACTCCAATATCGACTGCTAAGCCTTCTTTTGTTTGGTTTAAAACTACGCCTTCGCGGTATTCACCAATTTTTAGATCACTGTTTTTACCACTATTTGGGTGATGTGGGGTACGTAATGGAGGGAGGATTCCGGCGTATTGTAAATCTGACTCTATTTTGTAGAGAGTTTTTCTTAGATACTGTGGAGTTTCTATATAGTTTAGTAGTTTTGCGATAAAGTTCAGGTCGCGTGTTTGATTTACACGTGTGTTGTCTGGGTAGATTATTATTTCATGTATTCTAAATATTGCTGCTGTTCGAGCGATTAGCCCTATTTTAAAAGTTTTTTCTCGCAGGTGTGGGGTGTCAGAAATTATGGATGCTGGAATAGCTATTGTAAGTTTACATTTATTCAACCTGTATTCCCCATGTTTGTTACGTTCAGCTTAAAAAGGTGTGTGGAGATATAAAAGTTAGAGTATCCTTGAGGTTTAAGTGATGGTCAAACACCTTTTAGAGGATTGCGAAAAGATAAGATTGATAGATAAAGCAGGTATGATAGATTTTTGTCTTAACATGTATACGCATTATCAGGAAGCAACTAATTTGGCCGCGGGCATGTTAAATAGTTATTCTAAACCTAACAATATCATTGTTACAGGTATGGGTGGTTCAGCTATAGGTGGCGAGTTTCTTAAAGATTGGGCAAAAAGTGAGATTCATATTCCTATAGATGTTAATAGGGAATATCATTTACCTGCTTATGCTAATGAGAAAACGTTAGTTCTTGTAACCAGTTATACGGGTGATACTGAAGAAACTCTAAGTTCCCTTCGGGATGCCATTAAAAACAAGTGTATGATTTACTGTATAACGAGTGGAGGAGCGCTTATGGAAATTGCTGAACGGTTAAACATTCCATATTTGCAGGTACCATCAGGCATGCCACCGCGCGCAGCTCTACCGTATATGCTTATACCTCTACTAATGTTTCTTGAAAAAATAGGTCTGACATCAGATATGGCTATGGATATCAATGAAGCATTATCTATCATAAAAGATATAGCAGCGCAAAATGCTATTGAAACGCCAGTAAAGGGCAGTATAGCAAAAACGTTAGCAGTAAACATTGAAGGATTCATTCCCATGATCTACGGATTTGGCGTTTTTAGTAGTGTTGCAAGGCGTCTCAAGCAACAGATTAATGAGAATGCTAAAATGATGTCAAAATGGGATAATCTACCAGAATTGAATCATAATGAAATAGTTGGGTATGAAAAAATTGAAAACTGTAAAGACACTTTTGTAGCAATTTTTATCCGAGATATAGATGAACCTATAGAGATACGTAGTCGTATTGAAATAACAAAGGAACTCATACAGCCCGCGGGTATAAGTATCTATGAAATTTGGTGTCAGGGTAAAAGTAGTCTCACAAAGATGTTTTCAGTTATTGCCATTGCAGATTTTTTGAGCAACTATTTAGCTGTACTGCGTGGAATTGATCCAACACCAGTTCAAACAATTGACAAATTGAAGGATTCGTTAAAAAAGAATGGTGTTAGAGAGCAAGTGATTAAAGAGATAGAAAAAAATTACTAAGTCTTTTTTTATCACATTTCTAAACATTTTTTAAAAAACAATACGTCTATAACCCGTATACAAATTTTGAAGAGCATTTTTTCATAACTGTTTAAAAGACAGTGACATGCAAAAACAATGAACCAGAGACTCAACTTAACCGAAATATTAACCATAATACCTGGATTCCTGCCATAACATAACCATATTTTATGTAATACTGCGAAGTTTTAAAATATGCAATTTGTAAAATTATTAAGCGTAATTTTTCTCAAAATTATTTTTTAATGATTTGAAATTAAACGTATAGTTATGTGTTGTAACACCACACCATGAAAATTCATACATATTTTTTATGAACCAAGTCTAAAAATAACACCTCTTTAAATCAGCAAAAGTGACAACAAATATTCACAAATGTATCAAATAATTTTAATTACCACACATAACACATAATGTATTTCGCGATGCAGATAATAACCAGAAAAAAGGTACTCCATAGTTCGTGTATGCGTGTTATGGATACATGGAAAAAAAGTTAGTTATTTGGTGTAACGTTTGAATTCTTCTTCAGCTGTACCCATTGAAGTTCTTTGTGGAGGATGCTTAAACCCGTAAGCACAAATTACCTGGATTGCACCGTTTTGTTTCTTATTTAATGCCACTTTAAGTGTTCGTATAATATCTAAAAGTACACTGCCTGCGTTTGGCGCGTCAATTGTTTGGAATTTAATGTCAATTTTGAGTGGGGCATTGCAGAAATAAACTCCATCAATATAGAAATAGCTGTCACGTTTATTCTGTAGAAAATCTACGTAGTCTGTTGAGCCTGCAACAATTTGAGTTTTGTAGGGCAATGCTGAAGCGACGGATTCCGTTTTTATTGCACGTTTCGTTTCTCTGGTACGTTCAAGAGTGTCAACAGACTCTACACCACCTCCGACATCAAGTTGATAAGTTTCAGTAATTTTTACTCCACTGTCAGAGAGTAATTTAAGCAATGTTTTATGTAACGCTGTTGAACCAATTTGGTCCACTAAATCGTCGCCAACTAGAGGCAAATTTGCGTCTTTGAACTGTTTTTCCCACGAAGGGTCACTTGCGATAAAATTGGGTGTTGTGTTGATAAATGCACAACCGGCTACAATAGTTTGTTTTGCGTAGAATTCAGTTGCTTTAACTGCTCCACTGGGAAGCAAGTTTATAACTATTTCAGCTCCTGTCGCCTTTAGAATTTTGGCTACATCATCATCAGGTTTGTTACTTACTTGAACTATATGTCTTGCTGATTCTCCAACCCCGTCAAGGAGCGGGCCTTTACTTACGATAACACCTGTTTTTGGCACTTGTGAAACTTTTATGGTATTATTTGGTTTAGCGTAAATTGCCTCGGACAGGTCAAAGCCAACTTTACGTTCATCCACATCAAAAGCTGCGACAACTTCTATGTCATTTACAGTATACCCAACCAACGTTGGGTTTCGTAAACCAAATCCTTCTGTTTTTTCAGTATTTCCATAGTAACTTAACCCTTGAAGGAATGCTGAAGCACAGTTTCCAACACCAATTAATGCAATTCGAATTCTTTGCACTTTTTTACACCTACTTGACTTTCATATTTGTGTTAGCCCTTATAAAAGGGATACGCCACAATAATACAACATATAAGAGATAAAAATTAAAATTGTTTGTTAGATTTAGCAGATTATTCAAAAAAAGTTTTTAGCAATGAATGTATTACGTAATGTAGAACCGTTGTTTTGAAATACAGAACACAGGTTACTGCTAATAGAGTTAAACATCATGTGTGAAATAAAAAATGCAGGCTACAAAGATACAGCACTACGTTTACTTCAAAGTGCTAACTGTCAAATTGGAGATAACATATGCATTACCTGTAAAAGTAAAACCTATGAAGGCATCCTAATTCCCCGCGCCGAATATGGAGATACAACAAACATCATCATTATAAAAATGAAAAACGGCTACAATGTAGGCATAGCTGTTTCCAAGGGAGTTAATATTGAAAAAATTGGTGTAGGCACTAAACCCATGCATACAACACCAACTTTGCCTGAACAGAATTCTGCTTTACCTCGCGTTATAATAATGATCACAGATGGAACTATTGCAGGTCACGTTAATTACCAAACAGGCACTACTACTTGTTCAACTATATCAGCAAATGATCTCTATGGTGTTGCACCAGAACTATCTGAAATCGCCCAAATTGATACTGAAAACGTTTTTAACACCTATAGCGAGAATATAACTCCAAAAAACTGGACAAAACTTGCCAAAAAAATTGCCAAACACATAAAACATGGAACAGATGGCATCGTAATCACCCATAGCACAGACACTATGAGCTATACTTCAGCCGCACTAAGTTTCGCACTACAAAACCTACCAATCCCAATCATTTTTGTTGGAGCCCAATACCCATCAGATCGCCCAAGTAGCGATGCTACAACTAACTTAATTGCCGCTGTTAAAACTGCAGGAGAAGCCCCTTTTGCAGAAGTAAGTTTAGCTACGCATGAAACAATTTCTGACTCCACCATTGCTATACATAGAGGTGTTAGAGCACGTAAATGCCATACAAGCCGACGAGACGCATTTAAATCCGTCAATGATTTTCCAATTGCCAAAGTTTTAGACCAAAAAATTATCATAGAAAAAAACGAGTACCAACAAAGAGATCCCTCAAAACAACTAGTTTTGAAACCAAATTTCTGTGAAAAAGTTGCACTTATCAAACTTTATCCCAGTATAGATCCATCAATTATTGACTACTACGTTAATCAAGGTTTTAAAGGTATTTTGCTTGAAGGTTATGGTTTAGGACATGTTAATACAACATGTTTTAAAGCTATTAAAAACGCTACAGCTAAAGGTGTAATTGTAGCTCTTGCATCTCAATGCATTTGGGGACGAGTTAACATGAACATTAATGATACAGGTCGTACCCTGCTAAATTTAGGCGTTGTCGCACTTGAAGACATGTTCCCTGAAACTGGACTCGTTAAACTCATGTGGGCTCTTGGTCAAACAAGTGACACAAAAAAAGCAACACAATTGTTAAAAACAAACATTGTTGGAGAATTTACAATCCGTTCACTCCCACAAAAAGAAACTGGCTACGGAGCATAATAAAATGACAACTACTATTGATTACACTAAAATTGGTTTAAAAGTTGGTCTAGAAATTCATCAACAACTTAACGTAGGTTCAAAACTATTCTGCAATTGCAAACCTGAATTATGCAAAGATACCCCAGAAACAACATTTTTACGCCGACTACGTCCCACACAAAACGAGTTTGGCAAAATTGATCCAGCCGCACTTTTTGAGTTTCAAAAGGACACAAAAATCTTATATGAAGCAAACCATAAAAGTGCATGCCTTATCGACATGGATGAAGAACCACCTCAATCACTAAACATGGACGCATTAAAAGTTGTCCTTGCAGCATCACTTATGATGAATATGCAACCTGTTGATGAGGTGCATATTATGCGTAAAATAATTATTGATGGTTCAAGCACTACTGGTTTTCAGCGTACAAGCATCATCGCCTTAGATGGATGGATAAAAGTTGGAGAAAAAATCATACCTATACGTACAACAAATCTTGAAGAAGATGCCTCACGTAAAATAGGCACTGAAAATGAAGGAAAAACTATTCGGTACCGTTTGGACCGACAGGGAATTCCACTAATTGAGGTTACCACAGCTCCAGTAATTTACTCACCACATGAAGCACAACAAGTAGCTTTGGCAATTGGCAAAATTTTGCGGGACACAGGCAAAGTTATGCACGGTCTTGGGGTTATTCGTCAGGATCTTAATGTATCAATTCCAAATGGTACCCTAGTTGAAATAAAAGGTGTACAAGAATTGGAAATTATCTCAACAGTAGTTGAATACGAAGTACAAAGACAACTTGAGCTACTTAATGTAAGAGAAGAATTACATAAACGAAGAATAACTAAAGAAACTTTAAAGGCAGATTTTATCGATGTTACAAACATATTTAAAACATCTAAAGCAAAAGTTATTCAAAAAGCAGTTGATAAAAACTATAAAGTACTTGCAGTAAAACTTACAGGATTCGCAGGACTTTTAGGTAAAGAATTAATGCCTAATTTCCGTGTTGGTTCTGAATTCTCTGACTATGCTAAATTTTGGGGTAGAGTCGGTGGAATATTTCACACAGATGAAATGCCCAACTATGGCATAACACCTGAAGACGTGGCAGCTATACGCAAAGCTGTTAATGCCACTGAAAAAGACGCCGTTGTGTTTGTTACAGATACAGATGAAAATACTAAAGATGCACTTACAGCAGTAATAAACCGTGCTAAAGAAGCCCTTATAGGCATACCTGCTGAAACCCGAACCGCCAAAGACGATGGCACAACACGTTATATGCGCCCACGCCCAGGCGCAGCTAGAATGTATCCTGAAACAGATGTACCAACTCAAGCAATCACAAAAGAACTTGTTAAAAATGTTTTAGCTAATCTGCCAGAGCCAGCTGAAAAGAAACTTGTACGTTTAATGACACAATATACATTAAACGAAAAATTGTCAAAACAAATCATCGACTCAGAATATGCTAGACTATTTGAGGATATCATTAAAGAAACTGGCGTAGCATCCTCCACTGCCGCAGCATTTCTCACTGAAACCATAAAAGCTCTCAAACGTGATGGAATTACAGTTGAAAATGTCAACGAAAAACAAATTAAAGCAATATTTTCCGCTGTTGGCTCAGGCATACTTACTAAAGAGGCAGTAACAGAAGTTTTCAATTGGCTCTCAAAAAACGAGGAAAAAACTGTTCAGGATGCAATAACTGCATTAGGTTTGAAAATGTTTACAGAAGCTGACTTGGAAACTATTATTGACCGCGTCATAGCCAGTAACAAATTGATAATTGAGGAGAAAGGCAAAAACGCGTTTGGCATGTTAATGGGTACAATAATGAAAGAAGTTAGAGGCAAAGCCAATCCGGAACTTGTCGACAAAATTTTAAAACAAAAAATCTAACTTTTTTACTTTAATAGATTTAGGCGTAATTTAGTTTTTTATGGTGAATGGTAGCTGGTTAAGGTTGGGTTTTTGCCAAAAATATGTAATTAGCAATAAAAAAACACGGTTTTCTCAATCACAAAAAACTCCAACCAACAACCTCATCCACAAACATACAAAAACACAACACAATTACCAGAATATCAACTAATAGCTCCAACTAATTTCCACAGCAAAACAAAAACATGCGAAATAAAAACAAAAAAATTATTGGCAGCCTCCGAAAACCCCATTTTAGAAAAACAAACAACATAGTTACACGGTTTTTCAACATGCCATTTTTGGAAAAATATAGGTTTTCGGAGGTCGCCTA
>JGI20163J15578_10000610_pt1 | contig 14764 bp, 10 predicted proteins | sample TergutCu122P1_FD_15578 | JGI IMG/M metagenome (IMG submission 15578)
ATAGTAGTGTTAGTATCATCTATAGTAACATTAGTATCGTCTATAGTAGTGTTAGTATCATCTATAGTAACATTAGTATCGTCTATAGTAGTGTTAGTATCGTATATACTAACATTAGTATCGTCTGTAGTAGCGTTAGTATCGTATATACTAACATTAGTATCGTCTATAGTAGTGTTAGTATCGTTTATACTAACATTAGTATCGTTTATACTAACATTAGTATCGTTTATACTAACATTAGTATCGTCTGTAGTAGCGTTAGTATCGTATATACTAGTGTTAGTATTATCTAACACCCCCATAATAAAATCATTAAGCAACTTGTTTATTGTTGTATTATTTGCCTCTACATATTCTTTTAAAGGTTCTTTAAATCTTACAGGTATCGTTAAAGCTATCCTGTAATAGTTAATTTTATTCCATTCTCTTTTTACTCTCGTTCTTGTAAGTCCCATAATAAAACTCCTTTTGTAAATGTAATGCTAGTATATAGTAACATTACTATATTATCAATGCTTTTATTACTTATGCTGCCGTGTAAGTTGTTTTTTACACTTGCCAAACTGCACCTTGCTTATTATAGCGGTGTGATTTCCTTGTATTGCTTTTTGTTGGTGCGTCAATACACCTGTATAATATGTAATTTGTTAAGTTTTCATACGTATAATAAGTCATCGCAAGAAAACTTTAAAAAGGTTTTTTGTGGTGGCTTATTTTTCTCTTTTCGCTCCGATGTAATTCTATTTTTGTGCTCAAAAAAATGCAATTTATAAAACGCAAAGTTGTGAACATAAATCCCAAAAAGTACGAAATTATTTTTTTATTATCGGCTCATCGTAAACCAAAACAAAAAAATAACATCATAAGGAGTAGGTAAATCACACCCTCTGAAAAAATTAATTTGACAGAAAATATTAATTTGTTTATTGTAATATTGCAAGTAAAAAACACAAGAGAGGATGTTTAATGTCAACTGCCCACGACCCTAAAGGGTCGGAGCTTGTAACTGCCCTGTGGTAAACGGCTTAGAATTTAAAAGCCTCCCACATTTATTTCGCTAAACTTCTGGCAGTGGCGTTACATCGTGGGGTGATTGACTGCACTCCTTGCAAGTGAGACATGCTCGCAAGCAAACGTTCAAACGCAAATCCTGATTTGCGTTTAGTGAAAGGTTTTCTCACGGAGAAATTATACTATATTATTTGTAAATTTGAAAGGAGTGAAAGGCGATTCCTCCACTACCCTAAAGGGTTTCGCCGAATTTTATGAAAAGTGCTCTTGAAGATTTAGCTATTGTTATAGCAGAGCAGAATCATATTTTGAAAGAAGAAAGTTCCCTTTATCAACGTCTTGTAACTGATTATAAAGAATATAGTAAACAGTTGAGTGAATTTTGGCTGTTTTACTTTGATAAGTATAAAAATAATATATCAGAAGGCGATCAGATGACTGTAAATTATAAAACTAGTGAACTTCTTAAAGTACCAGTCGGAGATTCATGTCATTCTCATAAAAAAACAATTAAATTGGATTGAGCTGCTGAGTAATGTTAATTTTTAAATTTATATGTATTGCATTTTTGGCTTTTATCAGCATTTTTTATTCTAATTTTAAGATTTATATACTTGTTGAATATTTTTCGCTAGTTGTTGTGGTCGCTTCAGCAGGAATATTGTATGTATTATTACGGTTTTTTTCATGTAAAAAATTCTTATTAGAGCATGTCTTTTTGATAAGTGGTTTGGTTGGCATGATTTTTAATATTTTATATATGATATTTATTAAAGGTCTTTCATTCTCACAAATGTGGGTCTTTATGATTTTACCAATTTTATATGGGTTAATATTAAGTGTATTGGCACAGTTAATAGTAAAAAAGGTGTGATTTCGTATTTTAAAAACAAAAAATATAGTGAAAGCCATTTATACAAATAAGTCAAAAATAGAAATTATTAGAGGCGTAAATATTTATATAAATGCTGGTGAAATGGTTGCTATCGTTGGTCCTAGTGGCTGTGGAAAGAGTACATTGTTATGTATTTTAGGCGGGCTAGATAAACCTACAGATGGCAAAGTGTTTTTTGAAGATAAAGATTTATATTCTATGAATACTTCTGATTTGAATGACTTTCGCAATAAAAATATAGGCGTAGTATTTCAAAATCACAACCTAGTGGAAGAGTTAACCTGTTATGAAAATATTTTATTGCCACTTATTTTTGAGAAAAGAAAAATATCTAATGAGATAATAAATACAATACATAAACATATGGATATGTTGCAAATAAGAGCTGTACATAATCGCTATCCATACCAATTATCAGGAGGTGAGCAACAACGCACTGCTATAATTCGCGCTTTAATAAAAAGTCCTAAAATAATAATTGCTGATGAGCCTACTGGAAGTTTGGATAAAAAAAATGCAATGTTATGTATGGAAATGTTTAAACTTATAGTTGATAAACTAGGGGTTGCAATTATTATTGCAACTCATGATTATTCAGTTTCTAGCATATGTCAAAGAACTCTAAAAATGAGCGATGGTTTTATAACTTCATGAATATTAAAAAAATATTGTGGCTTAATCGTCAATTGTTAAAAGGAAATAGGCTTAGTATTTTTATATCTATAATTGCTCTTTCTGCGACTATGGCTATGATGACTGTATTTTTTATGACGTATGCTAGAGAGTCTTATTTTTCTATGGTTCAAGCATTAATGGGTGAACAGTATACTGACTTTTTTGAACCAGTAGAAGATGGTGGATTTTCAAATACTGTAAATACTCTTTTTATGTTAACTGCTGTATGTATGATTGTTTCAATACTTGGTATAATGGCTTTGCTTTATTTAAAGGGAATTAAGCAGACCCATAAAAATATGATTATGAAAGTTTGTGGATTTCGACCAGTGCATGAATGGGTTTTTTCTTTTCTTGATTCGATGTATATTACACTCATTTCCGCCATTATTGGTACTGGATTTGGTGTTTTTTTGTTTTTTATTACAGCTAATACCCTTGTTGGTATGGATTTTCAGTTTAATACTTCAATATCAGGTGAAATAATTAGCATATTAGCTAAAAACTTTGTTGTGTTTTTCCCTACACTATTTTTTGTTCATATATGGATGTATAAACGTCTTGGAAGAATTTCTATTGTAGACGTCTTGCAAAAACGCCCAATAACAATTTCACAAGGCAAAAGTGTTATATGGGTTATTTTAGGTATTTTAATTACTATTTTACATTTAAATATGTTTGCAGAAAGTAGTATATGGGGTCTTTTAGCTATTATCATTGCAATAATAATAATGTATGCTTTATTCAGGCTTGGATTTAATATACTAAGAAAGTTTAATTTTTCTTTGAATAGTATTAGTAGTTTATCTTTTTTGCTTTTAACAAGAAGAAAACAATTTACAGCAATGATAGGCACAGCAATTGTTGTATTATTTGCTTTATGTATCATGGTTTATAATATTGTTATAGGAATTAACAGGTATCTTGAAAATTTATGGGATGTTCTAAATGGGTACAACACTGTAGTCGAGCTTTCTAATGAGAACTATATGGATTTCGCTTTAGAATTGGATTCGCATGAAATTCCCTTTTATATTGTGTATACAACGTTAATCCCTGCAGTTAATGCTCCGCATGACTTTCCATTAGCTGGCTTGCGTGATGATAAAAATATAGTACCACATTTGATTCCTTCTAGAGGGGAGTTTTTTGCTAATCGATATTTTTTAGGTGAACTTGGTCTAAGAAATATTATGCCAAGACATACCGAGCCGGAAATTTTTTCAAGAGAATTCAATTATAGTTTTTTTAATAATGATTTTACATTAAGCGGAGCCGTACTGGATATGTTTGGTGGGCATCCAGGTTTTTATGTTGTTGCAATTAACTATCTTGATATACCGGAAGATCTAATAAAGGATTATAACAATATTATAATTCTTAATTTAACCAATAGCGAACAAGCATTTATTAAAGATATGGCAGCTCATTACAATGGTGTTGTTTATACGTCAAATGATTTAGTATACATACTGCGTGAATCTATTAGCCATCTTATCATATATTTTAATTTGACAGCAGGTATTTTAACAGGAGTTATAATAATTTTTCTAGTATCAATCGTAACAACTGCCACGATTTCGCGAAAGCGTGAATTTATTTTATACTTTGTTATGGGTATAAACAAACGTGTACTACAAACCTTAGTTACTATTGAAAACGCATTAATTATTTTTGTTGCTTTAATAATGATATTCGGTTTAAATTTCCTTTTATTCAATGCAATAAGTGGATTTTTTGCGGGTACATTTGCGTATACACTTTCCATTTTTGATATTTTTGGTCTTTTATGTATTTTATCATTAGTTATTGGATTTATAACTTGGGTGGCTATTAGAATCATAAGTCTTTGGTCTGTCACAGATGTACTTCGAGTTGAGGAGTGAGCAGCCTGAAAAACTTAAAAGTTTTTTACTCAATTTACAAGCGTTTTTTTAGCAAGCATTTATTATCACTTGTGATAATAACACTGCTTCTTATCACAACAGTAGCTATAGGAAGCATTTCGCCGTTTGTTTTAGGTATATTAATTGATATGATGGTTGAGGCGAATTTTGATAATTTTTTTTATATATTACTCATATATGTTTGTTTAAATTTTCTAGTTGCATTAATAGGTCTAGTAAGAAAGAGTATAAACCTAATATCTTTGCCCAATCAACAACAAATACAAGAGCCATGCAAGTAGAATACTTTTAGTCGTTTACATGTGCAAAAAATTAATGATGGATTGCAATCAAAATGTGATTCTGGGAATTTAGATGTTTTCTATTTATTTGATATGCCTTAAAATCGATTCTACGAGCCCGTGTTGATTATTTGAATTTCCGAGTGCTAAAATATGTACTCATGCTTCCAAAACGCTTAAAACGCAAAATACGCCCATCTACAATGAAAATATAATGAGGGTGGTTAATTGTTAAATCCTTTTTATCAAATAATTTTGATTATTATTGAATTTTTATCAAGGTAATATCCATATTTTTGTTTATAAATTCTATGTCATGAGTTACAATAAATATGATTTTATCGTCCTTAATTTCGTTTATATGCTGTATTAATGAAACACTAGTATCATTGTCTAAAGAAGAGGTAGGCTCATCGAATATTATAACATTTGGATTTTTCATCAAGACTCTAAGAAGAGATATTTTTTGTTTTTCACCTCCGGATAAATTAGTTGAATGCTCATTTATAGTTGTATTCATTTTTCTAGGCAGATTTTGAATATAAGAATCTAAACCTAATTTATTTATGAGCATATTTAGTTTAATTGGTTGTTTTTCTATTAAACTTTCTTTATCTAAGTTTAAATTATATGATAATGTATCTGAAATCAGTGTCGATTCTTGTTCAGATATGCCTATTAATCTGTTTCTTAAATCGTACATATCTATTTTATCAATAGGAATTCCATTATAAAGTATTTGCCCGGAAAAATATCCAGTATGCAAGCCTATTATTATATCCAACAAGGTACTTTTACCCACCCCATTTGCTCCCAGTATAGCGTATACTTTACCTTTTTCAAAGGTCATACTTATATCATTTATAATAAGATTTTGAGTATATCCAAAACACAAGTTTTTTAATTCGATACTATTTATAGAATTTAAAACTTGTTTACCATTAACTTCTTGACCTAACTTTGTTAACTCTTGAAGTCTATTATAAGATGCCATATTGCTTTGGATATTTTGTCCCATGTTAAAAAAATACCTTATAGCTCCCAGCATCATATTGAAGTAACTTGATATGATTATAAATCGACCTATAGTAAGTCTTCCTGCTATGACTTCTCTGCCTCCAATAAGAAATAATATCATTTGTACTATAACCATCACAATTTGATCTAGAGTACCAAAAGCATAACTGACTTTTTGCCGCTTAAAGGCATTATCCAAAAGAATAAAGAAACTATTGTTAAGTCTTTGAATAAAATGCTCATACAAGCTATTTAACTTAATAAATCTGATATTAAACAACTGTTCATGTAGTTTACCAAAAAAAGCAGATTGAGATTCTTGGTAATCTAAACTAACTCTGTATAGTAATTTTTTAAATAAAACATAAATAATAAAATAAACAAAAGCAACACACAAAAGAATAGCTGTTAGTATAGTGTGAGACATATATATTAAAATCAAAGCTGCTATGATTATTAAAATATTTATTATTGAATTTTGAATAATACCAATACAAAAAATTATTAGAGAATTTGAATCATTATTAATTCTTTGATTAAGGTATGCAGTATCTTGATTTTGAATATAGTTAATGGGAGATTTTTGAACTTTTTTTATAAAATCACGATTAAGGGCGTATCCTATTCTATTTTGCAAGTGTACATATAACTTTCCCACTATATACCCCAACACAATAGAGAAAATGTTAACACTTGTAAATATAAAAAAGTAACGGAAAATGAAACTAAGACTGTTGCTTGTTAGCAACTTATCTATAAAATCCCCTATAATATAAGGTGATGCTAATGTGCCAATATTTATTACAATCATCAAAAATAAATATAATAACAAGTGTACTTTATATTTTAACAAATAATTTTTGCAAAAATAAAATATTTTTTTCAAAAAGTAGTCACCTATCTAGTTTTTTTATGTATTAGATACAAATCGAGGGAATAAACCCTCGATTTAATTAATACCCATATTACTTGTATGGTAGTATTTTTACTCTTGCTCCATCCAAAAAATAAGTCTTTCATAGATTTGACAAGCTGCAGTTTCAGCATTTATATTTCCTTGCAGAAAATCCTCTATAGACGAGTTGAAAAGACTGTACGGAATAAATTCAGATATTTTCATAGGCATGTTGATATATGATGAATGCCTTGTCATAGCATTAACAATTGCTTTTTGTTCATTATCTTCAACTCCTCTAGATGAAAAGAGAAGCATATCTGCAACAGTATCATAATCATAAGAATCAAGAAGCGGTCGAAAACGAGATTTATAATTAAACAAATCGTTGAATATATTACTTGTTCGTTCATAATACCAGTTTCTTCTTATCGAGGTGGCGAATGAATTAATTCCACCATTACTACCACTGAAGTCACTAAAAGCGTGAAAATACATCAAATGTTTAAGAAAATCCCAAGCCAAATCAACATTTCCGTTAGCAGCAATGGAGTATGTTGTATTATGAGGTGAGGGGAAAGCCCAATTTGGATACAAAACAATAGATTCCTCACAAGTTACTAGCGGTACATAGTTCACAAAATAAGGCTCATCGCTATCAAAAAACACTGGTGCTTGAGTTAGCGACTCGATTTTAAAGTCAAACACTAGAGTGTTAGCAGAGAGTTGTTGAATACGTTGTGTATGAAAGGGATGATAAGTTATTCCCAAAGGGGCACTAAGCAACGGTCTTGTAATATCAAGGAAATTTGTAAAACTATATATGTCAAAATCTAATGTATTATTCGCAAGATTCACATGATTACTTAGTTCAAGAGAAACAAAGTTCAGTGGCGAAATACGATTTATAATATCCAAATGCGAAAACTCTTTATAGTTATTAACCAAATCATCGTATAATTCAAGTAAATCTAGTATTGTAACCGAAGAAAAATTATTAAAGCGTTCGATTATTGACAATGGAAGAGAAGAGTTAATACCTATTAGAGGAATATTGAACATAGTTGGCAAAGCAATTAAATGAGTATTGTTATATTCAAATTGTTCAAGAACATTTGCGTAAAAATCATCTCTTCTGATATCTGAATCTTTATCAATAAGTTCATATATATCTTTCAAATACCCCTCTTTTGCAAACATAGTCAATGGGTGTCCTCCTACAACAAACAAGTCGACTTCGTTACTAGCAAGTAAAGATTTCCACGTAGTATGTGCATATTCAAAATTATCGTTGAAGTTAGAATCAACTTCAATGATGTTTAATCTAAAATCATTTTCACTCTGTAATCTGAAAGAGGTTTCAACGAGTTCTAAAAATTGATTAAAATTTTCAGAGAATATTGTATACCCTGTAGTTGTTACAATATTCAAAGTCTGTACTCTTATTTCATTTTCGATATAATTTTTATTATTAGCAAAATCTGCAGAAAGCTCAACTACATTCTCATCAGCATCCGTAACAATTGTAATAGCATTATTACATGCTGAAAGCAATGCCAGTAATAATATTACCAGTAAACAATTATAAAATCTTAAATTAATCATAATACTCTAGAAGGTGTCATTTGTGCACCATTGCACAGACACGGTTTTGTAGGTGGTGGAGCAGGTGAAAATCCTGATGGTGTAAAACAATCACACAAATGCTTATCACATGAGAACACATCACATGTCTGAGTTTTACAATGATTTGCACAAGTAGCTAAAAAAATTTCATCATCTTGTTCAATATACAAATAGTTCATAATAATCCTCCTTTTTAACAGGAACTCTAAAAATCTATTAATTCATCTTGCTTGCTTTCTGGTTTTGCATTATAGACAAATAAACCTAAACGAAAATAGTAAATTCACCAAATCGCCACGAGAAGCCCCTGACTTTAGTCATGGGGATGAAAGTGGCTTATTTTCTTTGACTAATTCCTTTTTTATAGTATAATATTCTAAGGAGCGAACGGTTATATAAGGCACTCCTTTTGTTCTTTAAAAACCTAAGATATGTGGTTGGCTATAGAAAAGCGTTGTAGCCGTAAAATCTTAAACGTCTAAGATTTTAAACTTGGCATTGGTTCTTCCAATGTGGCTGTGTGTCAATCAGCCAAACGTGGTGCAGTAGCAACTATAACTACAAGCCCCCGCCTTTAGGCGTGGGGTGATTGACTGAGATTAAGCATCCATTGCTAGTGAACATGGACTTAAAAACCAGTCTATCTGAAAGCAGCCACAGCCCTGCACATTACATGAATGTATGGTACACGCATGATTGTTACAAGAAAAAGTACCACATAATGGTTCTAATAATTCAGAGTTAATCTCTCCCAAATATAAATAATCCATAAAGCACACCTCCTTTTTTTTAAAAATTATTGCATATATAAAAATTTTCACTCATAGCATATAACTCATAAAAGAATAGAGAGAGCATAAAGTGAAAAATTTTTAACATGTTACGAACATATATCTTGATTTTTATCTTTGTTCTTAAAGAATGAAACAGCGTTATTTAAACATTTCTGTAATATATATTTATGATTTGTACAATTGTCAGAACTTCCAACTACACGCTTATAAGGACATCCGCCCATACATATAGGCAAAACATTGCAATCACCACATGTTTCGCTAGTAGTTGGGTCAAACAACATGTATTTTAGTAACAAATCGCTTGCAGGCACAATTTCCTTTAAAACATTTCCTATAGCACGATTTTCTTGACCAATGTCACACCAACACTTATATATCATACCTTCAGAATCGATTACAAAACTGCTAACCGAATCAGCACCACATGTTGCTGATTTAAGAGTTGGATAAAGAATAGGGCTTTGGTCGTTAGAATTAGATGTCTGAACAGTAAAGTCATACATAATTTCAGAAAAATCACACATACTAAGACATTGAGAATTGTTATAAGTACCTGCTTCGCTCATGATTTTTCCAAAATATGGTCTTATTTTGCCTAACATATCATGGTGCTGCAAAAATTTATAAATATTCTCTCCAGCCAAGATATTATCCTTGTCAATATTTATACGTAAAGCAACTGAAGGTAAAATATCATAGTTGTTTTTCAAGTTGCTCATAATAGTTTCAAATGTTGGATTCCCAGATTTCAACGGACGCATCTTATCATGAACCTCTGGCAATCCATCGACAGTTACTTGTATCATCGAAATCTTTAATTTCTTCATGCGACTCAAAACATTTACATTTAGCATATATCCATTTGAAACCATCACTGCATTATAGTGTATACCACTATTCTCACATATTTCGATAAATCTACTTGAAAGAGATTCAACAACATCAAATGCCATCAATGGTTCTCCACCATACCATACAACAGAAAAACTAGAAATTAGCCCCTTACGAGCATCAAGCATTTTTACAAGTCTATCTTGAACTTCTATTGTCATATATTTGCTTGATATGGCGTCCTTTTCGTAGCAATAAACACAAGCAAATTGGCAATCATTTGTTGGTGCTATTGTCATTGATAGACTATCTGTATTATACCTTGCACGCTGCATTCTATATCTCAAAACATCTAATTCATTAATAGAGCTATTTACTAAAAACGCACCCTTTTTCAAATCAGAAACCAATTCATCGGAAATATAAGACCCTTGATTATAAAAATTCATAAACTCACTAAGTTTACTCTTATCTATAAGTGCTAAAGAATTGGATAATGCATTATAAGCGATATTCTGTTCGCTTGAATAAGGGAAAAAATGATTATATCTTGATGGTTTCAAACTACATACCTCCTTATACTCCTTATAAAAATTCTCTCCAATTTGATATCCTAATCCCCAAATATTTTTAATTATGTTTCTGCTTCCAAACTTCTTTCGAATCCTTTTAATTGTGGATTTTATGGCATCTTCTGGGAATATATACGATTCACATAAACTTTTACAGAACGCATATTCATAAATTTGTTCATAAGAAAAAACCACATCTTTTTTACTTGCTAATAAACATAAAATAAGAGTTTCTGATTTTGATAATGAAATCTCTAAATCTTCTAATAGGACTTTACGAATTTTGGGGAAAATTTTGATATTTTTATATAAAATTATATCTTCACAATACTCTCTTAGATATGTTTGTCTGTTTAATTTTTTAATAATAGTATTAATAATTTCAGTATTTTCTTCTAAATTTTCACTGATAACCCCAAAAGAATCTGCACCAAAATTAAGTGCGGTCGTATAATCCTTTATTGAAAAATTAGATGTTGCGATCAAGATAGCAGACTTTGTTATTTTCCTCAAATAAGGCAGTTTTGGCAAATAATCAACATTATCTGCATTGATAACAATGAACATAAAATTCTCACATTTCGCACAACTTATTCCTTCACTCATTGAGTCAACTCTCAAATAATCAACACCTTTTTCCAGCCAAGCAACACTTTGTTTATTGTGAAATTCTACATCGCTATCAATAGCCATATATCTCATTTTCATACAATTACAATTCCAATCATGCAAACAATAATCGAATTATATCAAAATAAAACGTACAAAAAAAGGTCAAAATAGTGTCATATTCAGCAAAAATACATTTTTAAAGCATAACAAACGAATCGAACAGCACAAAAAGCACGCTACAAAAAAGACAAACAAATACAAGCAAAAATATCTGAACTCGAAAAACGAATAACTAATATTGAAAATAAAACAAATAATTAAACATTTGACATAAAATCGGGGGGTAACGTACAGGCAAAAAATTTTTCAGCCCAGTAAAATCAAGGGCTGAAAGGGTGCGAAATTCCTTAATTGTTTTTAATCATATTAAGTAGCACAAACTCCCCCCCTTTTTTTTAAGAGGGGGATTGCTAAAATAAAGCCTATAAAGAAAAAGTTTTCCGCAACTTTTTTCGTGACAATCAAACAGTCACCCCGAAAAAAAGAAAGACAAAAACAGCCTATAAAAAAAAGATTTTTCTTTATAGGCAATGGTTTTTCTTTTACAGGCAAAAACAAATTACATTGCAAATTTTTTAATTTTACCAAAAGTGCCGTAAAGCCCCTAGCTTTAGCTATGGGGATATAAGGCGCAGTTTTATATTTTTTCTTTTTAAAATTATAGTAATATGTTATACTTTTAAAAATGCACCCACGGGCAGTGGGGAAGTGGATGTAAAAAAACCAAGTAGTTAATTGGTGGAACGTCAAGAACCCCCCGCATTCAGGCGTGGGAAGTGTCAGAGTAAAGTAAAAAGACAAAAAATAAGCAGGGTTGAATTAGCGTTCAAACCTGCTAGACTTGAGAAGGCTTCCAACAGCCTACCCACAATTATAATCATTGTTGTTGATATTAGTATATATAGTACACATGATAGTGTCAATAATTTTTCAAAAAAATTGACATTATACATCGTGTTTTTAATATTATACCATATTTGTGGATAATTGAAAAGCGTTGAGCCTTCTAAAAACTATATTTAGGAGGTTTTTTAATGGAATTATTAAAAACTCAAAAAATTTGGGTATGCTGGAATCGCAAGGAATTTGAGAAAACCAAAGACGGCAAACACAAAATCCCGCTAAACCCAAAAACAGGCGGCAACGCTCAAAGCAACAATTCCGCCACATGGGCAACTTACGAAACAGCAACAAAAATGGCAACGAAATATGGTAATGGTGTGGGCTTCATGTTTGACCCCAAAAGTAATATAGGGGGAATAGACATAGACATCAAAGGAAATCCCGAACGAGAACAACAAGCACAAAAAATTTTAAAACTTTTTAATAACACATACGCAGAACGAACACCAAGCGGAGGCTACCACATCATTTTTTACTACGACCAAGAAAAAATTCCGAACCAAAACGGCAGACTTGACCCCGCTTATTTACAAAAAACCCCCTCACTTGAATGTTACCTTGCAGGCATGACAAACCGCTACTTTACATTCACAGGCAACACGGTGAACGACAAACCAATAAATGACGTAACCGAAATACTTTTAAAATTTCTTGAAATGTATATGAAAAAACCAAAAACCAAAGAAAAAACCCCGCTTAAGCTCTCCCAAGGCATAAAAAGCGAGGAAAATCGAAAAGATAATAACAAAAATAATAACAACCCTAGTTTACTACAGATAATGAGAAAAAGTAATAACGCAGAAAAATTTTCTATCCTTTTCGATAAAGGGGATATTTCGATATACAATGACGATGAATCCGCTGCCGACATTGCACTTTGTAATATTCTGGCATTTTTTACTCAAGGTGATTATAACGAGATTGATGCACTTTTTAGACAATCCGCTTTATACCGAGAAAAATGGGAGCGACAAGACTACCGGGAAAACACAATACAAAAGGCTATATCCATATGTAACAACAAATTTTACAAGCCTAAGAGCAAGCCCACACAAAAAAAACACGCACAAATCAAACTAATGCCATCGGACTTTACAGACGTGGGGGAGGCTCTTATTTTAGAGCGTGAATATGGCAACCGCTTCCGCTATTCGGGGGCAACTGGCTACCTTGTATACAACGGACAAAAATGGGAAGATACGCAAGAAAAAAAATACGCCGTCATGCAAAGATTAACTACTCGTCAATTGAAAGAAGCTCGCTCAATGATGGAAACTGCCCACAAAAAGATTAAAGATACAAACAACAAAAGTGACGAGGCCAAAACAAATACTACTGAAAAAACCGCACAAGCTGAGTATGATAAAGCAAAAGAATACTATAAATTTGTTTTGTCGTGTCGCAGTAACGGTAAATCAAATGGAGTATTATCGCAAGTAACACCCCACATACTCATAAACATAAACGACCTCGACTCTAACCCTTTTTACTTGAACACCCCATCGGGAACTATAGACTTGAAAACAGGCGAAACAAAAAAACACAACCCCACCGATTACTGCACGAAAATTACAGCAGTTTCGCCAAGCACCAAAGGAAAAGAAATATTCATAGACGCATTAAAAACCATAACACAGGGAGAAAAAGACCTTGAAAACTATATACAAGAATTCATAGGAATGGCTGCAATAGGTAAAGTTTACAATGAGTGCCTTGGCATTGCATACGGAGAAGGTGCAAATGGCAAGAGTACACTATTCAATACAATCGCACGTGTGTTAGGCGATTATGCAGGTACAATCGCCGCAGAAACTTTAATGACCAATGATAAAGGCTCTAAGAACTGGGATTATGCAGAGATAAGGGGCAAACGTTTAATCATTGCCGCCGAAACAGAGGAGGGTAAACGACTCAGTCTTAAAGCCTTAAAAATTATATCCAGTACGGATGAAATTCACGCTGAGAAAAAATTTAAAGACCCCTTCAAGTTTACTCCGAGCCACTCCACAATACTTTACACAAACCACTTACCAAAAGTTGGTAGCGATGACGATGGGACTTGGCGGAGACTTATAACAATCCCCTTTAACGCAAAAATCGAAGGTGACAAAGATATAAAAAATTATGCAGATTACCTTTTCGAAAATGCAGGTGAATATATTCTTGCATGGGTTATCGAAGGAGCTAAACGCTTTATAACCAACAATTTCAAAATTACTAAACCAGAATGCGTAGAAACCGCTACTAAAAAATATCGTGACGATAACGATTGGCTAAGTGATTTTATTGATGAATTTTGCAAAACAGGAGCTGGCGAAACAGAACGAGCAAGCATCATGTTAGAATATTACAGTAAGTATTGCACTCTGACCGGGAACTACAAAAGACACGACAAAGATTTAAAAGCAGCGTTAGAAAGAAAAAATATTACTCACGCAAAAACCAGTATAGGTGCATTTTATTACGGTATAGCAATTAGAGACGAACTCAAACAAGAAAAAGACATAAAAGAAAGCCCACAAACATAACCGCCAAAATATGCCATTTATTTCGTTTAAATTCGTGGTTTTTAATGTCGTCAGATATACTAACTTCCCCATATAAAAAAACCTTGTTTTCAGCAAGGTTTTTTTTTTATTTTACGTGCATTTTTACATAAAAAAATCAAAAAAAAAAAAA
>JGI20163J15578_10000611_pt1 | contig 14744 bp, 8 predicted proteins | sample TergutCu122P1_FD_15578 | JGI IMG/M metagenome (IMG submission 15578)
AACACCTTTCCATAATATTTCCCGAGGAAAGGCATTTTAGCTCTTTTCAACATCACTCCCTAAACGCCGGCATTATCCGGATCAGGTTCGTGGGTTTAGGCCTAAGCCCCTCTCAGCCGCATCAAGCAGCACCCCAGGATACTTCGTATATCATAACATTTAATTTAGTCATAGTCAATTTTAATTTATCTTCTTTATCTTTTTTTTCTACTCCACTGCCTTCAGGGATTCTGCCATCTTAATCCCTTCTAATTTACTTCGCAATATAATATCCACTACCAATGAAAACACAAACACAATTCCCACTGCCAACAGATAACTTATAGGATGAATAATCGTTCTAAAAGACAACATATCGATATGAATGTTACTCATAATAAATCCATGGAACCAAATCCCAAGAGGAATCCCCAGGACCATTCCTATTAAAGTTAACATGAAATTCTCCCGAAAAACATAAGAGGCCGTCTCTCTTGGTAAGAACCCTAAAACTTTTAAGGTGGCGATTTCTCGCACTCTTTCTGAGATATTAATGTTTCCTAAATTGAACAATACAATAAGGGCAAGAGCAGCTGCCGAAACGATAATCGATAGAACCACGTAATCTAAACTATCCAGCATGTTTCCTACCTGTGACTTTAGAATGCTTACCACAGTTACTCTCGTAACCCCTGATTGAGCACTGAGCCAAGAAGCAATTAAATACTCCTCTGCTCCCTCTATAAGATTCAATTTTAGGGTATTGCCTTCATAATGATAACCTTCAAAAATATCCTCAAAAGTCTCTGCACCCATCCATGCATAGTACATGATATAATTCTCGAAAATGCCACTGACCCTTACAGGGGAGCTCCTTGTATCTCCTATTTGTAGAATAATCTCATCTCCAACAGATAGATTCCCTGCACTGGCCAACCGATTGCCAATAGCAATCTCTCCTCGTTGTGGTGGTGTGATATATACCCCATCCATCTGAAAGCTAATCAACCCCTCTAAGCTATCTTCTCCTTCAACCAATAGATTTACATTCTTACTACCGTCTTCAATGGGTACTGTCACCACTCGCTGCATAATTACAGACAACTTCTCTATGTCCTCTCCATATAGCTCCATTAAATCATTTAACTTGGTCTCTGATACCCTTCTGGAATAGGAAACACTAATGTCATAATGAAGAATCTGAGTATATTGTATTTCAATGACACCATTAATGGAGTCTCGAAGTCCCAGTCCTGCCAATACCAATGCCATACAACCTGCAATCCCCATAATCATCATCAACATTCGCTTCTTAAAACGGAAAATGTTTCTTGCTGTAACCTTATGCAAAAACTTCATATTACGCCACAAGAATGGAATTCGTTCAAGCCATACTCGCTTGCCTTTAGAAGGCATTTTGGGACGAATCAGCTCTGCAGGTACCTTCCTAAGCTCTATTCGACAGGCAAGAAGTGTCATTCCAGCAGAGCAAACCACTGCTACAATTAAGCAAATCAATAACAACCAATAATCAACCACTAAAATTATCCGGTCAGCAAATCGATAAAGCATGGAATAAGCCATCCATATGGTTCGTGGAAACACCTGAATTCCAATGAAAAAGCCCACCACTCCTCCTAAAAGTGCAGCAGTTCCCGAATAGATAATATATTTGCCTAAGATTGCTCCTTTTTCATAGCCCATGGCTCGATATGTACCAATCTGACTGTGTTCTTCATCAATCATACGAGTCATGGTCGTTGAACATACCAAAGCAGCAATCAACAAAAAGAAGATAGGAAACACTCTGGCAATGGACTCTACCATATCAATATCTCCTTCAAAGTATGTGTATCCTAAATTGGTGTGGCGATTCAATAAAAACAACTGTACATCATCGAGATCCTCTAGCATCTCTTGGGCTTCTATTAACTGAGCGCTTGCATCTTCTATTTCCTCTTGTAAACTTTCCATTCCTTCTTCGATTTCTAATCTAGCTTCGGCAAGTTGCTCCTCCTGCCTGATGAGTTCTCTTTCCTCTGACTCCAGCAAAGCAAGAGCCTCCTCCAGCTCTTCTTCTGCCTCTTCAATCATCTCCTGGGCTTCTTCAAAATTATCATAAGCCTCTCTCAAACTTGCACCTAACTGATCTAAAGTTGCTCCTGTTGCTTCAAGCTCTGCCCTCCCTACAGCAAAAGCTGTAGCCGCTTCGTTGAAACGCCCCTCATAATACTCTATTTGTTGTTCTATAGCAGGGTCAGGAGGCATTCCCGCTGCTACCTGAGCACGATAAGCATCTCTTTGTTCTTCAAACTGCCTTCTGGACTCTACATAACTGGCGTAATTGGTATTAAATTCACTTAAAGCTTCTTCATACAATCTCCTAGATTCAGCGTAGTTATCCATTCCTGTCCGATAGTTTCTTCTGGCAGTTTCTAAATCCCTTATCCCTTGTTCTAGTTCCTCAGTACGCTCCTCTATCTCTTCTCTCGCTACCTCCAGCTCTTCTCTTGCAGTAACTAACTCTTCCTCTCCTACTTCCACTTGAGCCAAAGCATCATAAAGCTCTTCCTCAACCTGATTAATTTTATCTTCTAGTTCTTCCTTTGCTCTTTCTATCTCAATTCTTAATTCATTGATTTCCCCACTGACTCTATCTTCAATTAAAGAGAAAACAGCTTTTTCAAGTTCTTCTTCTACCCTCTCAATTTCATTGTCATATTCCTCTGTAAAGGCTCTGTAATCACTTTCAAGATATACATAAGCTTGACTGTAAAACTCACTGGTAAAAGCCTCTGGTAACAAATATCCAAACCCGCGCACTCGTCCACCACCTATAGTGGTTATTCCACGCTCAAGATTCATATACAAAGGAGAGCGCACTAACCCTGTAACCACAAAGGTGTCACGAACTAGAGCAGACTGTAATTCTTCCTCATCATATTCTGATTCATCATCGTCCCTTGGAAGATTCCCATAACTAAACACATGAACTTCTCCTCCAACCATTCTTCTAGGGAAATGATCATAATCCAACACAATTTCACTCGCATTTGCTGGAAGTCTACCAGCAACTAGGGTCAACCGATTGATATCATCACAAATGGAGTGAGTCCTGAGCACATGCTCATCTCCCTCTTCATTGATGTAGATGAAATCTACAGAAAAATTACCTCTTGCTATCCTAACCAGTTCCAGCTCATTAATTCCTGCAATATCCTCCTGGGTAAATCCCCATGTAGAGATTAACCTGAAGTCAAACAATCGATGCTCTTCTACATATTGTTGTGCAGTTTCAATCATACTAGGAGTTGATGTTATAACACCAGCAAAAGCCCCTATCCCTAAAGCCATTATGGCAAATATGCTCATAAATCTTCCAAGGCTAAATCTTATCGTCCTTCTTATTGACTTACGAAATGCTTTCGTCATCTTTAATATCCTACCATTCTATATATTTAAGCTTAAGGGACATTTCACTTCCCAAGCCTTTACTCCATTGGTGCCTACCATTCTATGTCTTCAACAGGAACAATGTATTCATTCAATGTTATTTCTGTTATCCTACCACTTTTCACTCGTATTACTCGATCTGCCATAGCCGTCAATGCATTATTATGAGTAATGATTATGGCCGTCATATTTATTTTCCGACAGGTATCTTGTATTAATTGTAATATTTCTTTGCCTGTTTTGTAGTCTAGCGCCCCCGTGGGTTCATCACAGAGAAGCAACCTTGGGTTCTTGGCAAGAGCTCTAGCAATTGCTACCCTTTGTTGTTCACCACCAGAAAGTCCTGCTGGAAAATGATTCATTCTGTCTCCCAATCCCACACTTTTTAGCACTTTAACAGGGTCAAGAGAATATCTACTTAATTGGCTTGCAATCTCAACATTTTCTAATGCAGTTAAATTTGGAATCAAATTGTAAAACTGAAAAACAAACCCCACACTGTTGCGCCGATATCCAGCCAACTCCTTTTTAGAAAAATTTGAAATTTCTAAATGAGACCACCTTATCCTCCCTGTGGTTACCGTATCCATTCCACCTAATACATTTAACAATGTGGTTTTTCCTGCTCCTGACTCCCCAACTATTACGCAGATTTCTCCCTCTTCTATCTCTAAAGAGGCATTTTTTAATGCATGGACTTCTACATCTCCTGTCTTGTAGATTTTACTTACATTTTCAAATTGAATAAAAGACATTATACATTCTCCTCTTTCAGCTTTTTTAAAAGGGTTGCGTCCCAAAGTCGTTTCTTCACACCCTTTCGGGTGCAGGTAGCCAAGCATGTGAAACAAGACCTTTTGTCGCTCTTATCATCCTATTATACTATATATGATATCTTTAGTAAAACCCTTACTTTACTTAATTTTGAAATTATGTTATAAATATAAGCGTAACAACAGAGTTTTTAAGAAAAATGAGGAAAACAATTATGAAATATTGTGGTAAATGTGGAGAATCACTTGCAAATAACACCAGCAAGTTTTGTAGCAACTGTTACCAAAGTATAGAACCAAGTATGCAACCCCCACCGGTTAAAGAGGTTCCCCCTGTGGAACAAGCTTCTACTTATGTTGAGGGAGGCGGGCAGGTTTCTGTTACAGAGGACGTTGTAGAAGGGGAGCAGGTTTGTGCTGCTCAGGAAGTTGTAGGGATGGATCAAGATTTTGCTATAGACGAAGTCAAAGGAGATGAACAGGTTATTTCTACAGAGAAGGTGGAAGGGAGTGAGCTAACCTTTAATACTTATCAATCCAATGAAACAGAAGACATCTCAAAAGCATTTTACACCTCTGACACAGGAGAGATCTTACCCGTGAATCGATTGGGTACTGCCAAAGAAAGTAAACCCAAGAATAAATTCCTAGTCCCACTACTCATTGGAGTTGGGATTATTACTGCCCTTGCAATCACTATTGGATTGGTGGCATCAGGAGTATTCGCATCACCTGTTGATCGCTTTATCGCCATTCAAAGAAACCATGTCATCAATCCCTATATTGCAGCTGTAAAAGAGGTTGAAGAAGTGCCTATTTCTACTGACTTTACCATCACAGCAACTGCCCAGGCTCGGGGGGCTAATTTAGAGACTATAGCGATGCTCAGCATACTGGAGCAGGTTACTCTAGAGGTAAACCTTGATATGAGTTCTGATATGACCGAAAGCCTAATGGGGGTGAACCTTAGTCTACTTGGAGAAGAACTTTTTTCTACTATCATCACTACAGATGAAGACTATGTCGGTTTTTATTTCCCTACCCTTGATGGGAACTACTACATTATCAGTCTTGATTCCTTAGGAGGTGCAGGAGGAATGGACATAGGGTTCTTTGTTCCTGATGCTACTTCCGAAGAGATGATTGCATTTGTTGAAACCTACTCAGAGATTATCCTGTCCATTGTTCATAGTGACAATCTTGAAGTAAATAGAGAAACCGTCTCTTTGTTTGACGGTAGAGAAGAGCTCAATGCTCATGTGTATACCCTTACCCCTACAGAGGAGGATTTCGTTAAGCTGCTTGGTGCATTGCTTGAGGAGTTTAGAGAAGACGAATTAATCTATCAGATTTTCGCTGCTCAGTTTAACGACCCTTGGATGCTCATGTTTATGGGTTACGCTAACACTACTGAAGCTTGGCAAGGCATCCTTGACGAAATGGAAAATGAAATCGACGACGTGGCTTGGGACATGGCAAACTCAGGTGTTACCTGGCGTGTAGCTACCTACCGTGGACAGATGATTCTACAAGAGCTTTATGTTCCAAATGAAGGTTTCTTCCGTTATGAAGGCTTCCTTGCCAGAGGAGGTCATCGAACAGACTGGTTTACATTTAAAGTAGAGGAGGACGACCTGCTTTTATCTGTTAAAAATGAAATGACCATCAATGGTGACAATGCTGTTGGAGACCTTGTCCTCGATATCATTCAAGATTCTGGAAGACCAGGTGATTTTAATATTTCTGCAGTGTTCTCCTATGACATCGATTATACCACGACTTCTATTTTGGATCTTCCTTACGGAATTTATGATTTAGAAATCGAAGTAAACAACAACTCCTTTAGAGGCTCTTTGATTGTTGAAGAAGGAGCCACTGGTGGATCCAATCATATTCTATCCTTGTATGACATTGATGCTCTCCAGTTAAGTCGTTTAACCCTTCATATTCATACTACTGATGAACCTTCCAATGTTCAAGCTCCTACTGTACAGCCCATTGACCTGTCTGACATGTCTTATTTTGAATTGATGATGACCCTTGGTGGGCTAATGGCAGAACTGGAAGAACTCTTTGAACTACTGCAACAACTATAAGTGGGTAACATAAATTATGATAAAAGAACATCTACCTCCTACAAATCCTTTAGAGGTTCAAGGAAATGAACCGTTGGTAGTCATTAAAGACGTCATTAAAAAACAAGGCCTGGGCACTGCGCTTGGGCCTGTCTCACTTGACCTTAAAAAAGGAGAGATTTTAGGAATACGGGGTAAAAACGGAGCGGGTAAATCCACTTTACTCAAGATAATCACTGGAATCATTAAGGCAGACAGTGGTACCGTAACCATGAGCAAAGAGACGAAAGCCGCCATTGGATATGTGCCTCAAGATATTGCCTTGTACCCTACTTTAAGTGGCAAGAATAACCTGGCTTTTTGGGCGGGATTGTATCATCTTCACGGCAAACGCAGAGAGATTCGAATCAAATGGTTATTGGATGAAGTACACCTTTCTGACAAAACCAATGTGGCTGTGGAAGACTATTCTGGAGGGATGAAGAGACGGCTAAATCTTGCCGCCGCTTTGATGATTACCCCTAAAATCTTTCTTCTGGATGAGCCTACAGTAGGTGCAGATATCGAATCTGTTGACATTATATTGAATATGATGATTCACATCAAGAACCGGGGAGCAGGTGTTATATTTGTAAGCCACAGAGACGATGAGCTTGAGAAAATATGCGACCGAATCATTACATTGGACAGAGGACTAATCACACAAGAAGATAAAGGATTAATCACAATCGAGTAGGAGACGAATACATTCATTACGCCCCTCTGTGCATAGAGTATAAGGAAATCATAGATGATTAGATTGCTTTCATGTATTCAAAAAGACATAAGACTTTTAATAGGCAGTGGACTGCGAACAGTAGTTACACTGCTACTTCCTGTTCTGCTCATCGTGGTCATGTTTTTTGGAATGTCTGATCTTGCCAATCAAAGAGCTCAGCTTCCTACTTTTTCTGTTGCTGTTGTAGACCTTGATCAAACCCTTATGTCCGCCATACTCATTGGTCAGCTAGGAGAGATTGAGCTTTTTGACACAATCATTAGAATTGAGCCAAGTGAAGAGGACATCCCTCCCCATAGAAAGCATTTAGAGGGTTATGCCCCCTTTGATGAATCTCCATTGGATACGTTTTTGTTTGACCCAGATGTTCTATTTAACGAATATCATGTGGCTGCCATTCTAACGATTCCCAGGGATTTCTTTTTTTCTTTATATGACATGAGAAACTTCACTGTGGAGATTATTTTGAATGGAAATATGCCTTTAGAGTCCTCCATTTTTCAATCTTTAACCACTTCGATTATGGACATTATCAGCGAAAATCAACAAACCATGTGGGCTGTTCATCATCTTAAATACGGTGAGCTTGACCAGGTAAGAAGAGCAGAACTTTTTCGCCAGGCTTCCTTTTTAATCGTAGAAGATGCCTTGGGAAGGCAAGGAGTTTTTGCTCCTGACCAAGTCCTTGTTGACGATGCCAGCAGTGCAGCAATTTTCCTTTACGGATCTATTATGATTTTATTCTCACTGTACATCCCATTAAGCATCTTAAAGACCTTGCCAGAAGAATTGGCCCTAGGCATTTTGCCTCGCTATCTTGCCAAAGGTGGCTCTATGGTTAGTTTTATCTCTTCCAAACTCATTACCGCCTTTTTCCTCTGTTTTGGAATATGGATTTTACTCACTGTAGCCATCTTTCCTTTTTCTATTTTGAAGGCTTTTTTGATTTTTCTCATCTGCTTTTTAGGTAGTTTTTCCCTCTTTCTATTTTTAAGCACCCTTATAAAAGAATCTTCCCATTCTCAAATCGTAGGAAATATCATCCTGCTTCTGTTTATGATATTGGGGGGTGGGTTATATCCTCTTCAAATGTTACCCGATGCACTTCATATCTTTAGTCGCTTTACGATTTCCTATTACTTTATGATTGGATTATCTGGTCTTGGATTGGACTTTCCTTTAATCAGCATCTTTGTCTTGTTGTTACCTGTGGTCTTTGCTACTGTTTTCTTTACTACCCTGTCATTTATACTTCTTAAATATGCAAGCAATAAAAGAAGAATACTTACAAGTGATTCTGGAAACTCCATTGATAACCCCCACGCCATTAATGGGTTGAGTAGCGATGGTAGCATTGACTTAGCCAAAGAGAATGGGAGGAAAAAGCCATGAGATTGATGAATATTATTTTTCTTAGACTACAAGCCATTATGGGCAAAATCTGGCTGGTTATCTTTTTGTTCATTGCAGTGTTTTTCTCTTTCTTTCTTGTGAATAGAATTACAAGTCCTACAGAGATTACCTCTCTTAAGATGGCAGTGGTAGATAGGGATAACAGCCAACTGTCCAATCAAATCGTAGACAACCTTAATGCTTTAGATGGGTTAACCATCCAAAGGGCAGATTACCTGGATGCTCATCTTCTTTTGGTTAGAGGGCAAGTTGAGGGCATTTTCATCATAGATGATGGATATGAGGGTATCATGATGGAAAGGGATGAGCAAGTATTACCCATCAGATACGAAAGTGTTGGAACTGTAGCAACAAGAACCGCTGCAAGAGAGATTATCGCCGGACAGATTATCACCCAACGAAGTTTAATAAGGGCAAAAGATGAACTCACTGATTATGGAGTAAACTTTTCCAGGGAGGAATTGGAGAATATGCTGGCTCTTTTTAATGAAAACACTGAGCCTCTCTATCGCTTTACCGTATATACATCAGAAGATACTCCCCAAGCTTTGGGATTTGCTGGAATATTTACAGGGTACTTAGGTTTCATCACTCTAGTTATTATCCTGTTCATGATGACCCTAAGCCAATGGTTTGCCAAGCCAGACTCTAGGATTGTAGCTACTCGAATGCTCATCTTGCCTAAGGGCAGACTTCTCTCCTTCTTAGGAGATACCTTTTTGCTTTTGGGGGTTGGGATTGTAATAGTGCTATTGGCTTTTCTTGGTTCTTTATCTTTAACAGGATTGGAATTCCTTTATCTTCTTGCTTACGTATACTTCATCACAGGATTGTGTTTGGTGTTATCCCGGTTCCAAGTGGCTGGATCCATTGATATTATGGCTCCGTTAATCGCCTTGTTTACCAGCATATTAGGGGGCGCCTTTATGGATTTAGGTGGCTTATCTCCTGTCATGAGGACGCTTTCCCTTTTTACCCCTCAAGGACAGTTGCTGTCAGGGATTAGCAACGGTGTTCTTTTGAATCTGTGGGTGTTGCTTGGTGGGGGGACGATGCTGTTAGCAATTGTCTATTCTACTCAGGGGATAATTAGAGGAAAACCTAAAAGATAATAAAGAGATGCTTAAAACACAAATTAAAGAATACCTTGAACTATTGATATTTACAGTGTTTTTTGTTAAGATAATCGATATTAAGAATAAGGAGCAACAACTATGATTAGTGCAAACAACATTACCTTAAGATTAGGCAAAAGAGCCTTATTTGAAGAGGTCAACATTAAATTTACAGAGGGGAACTGCTACGGGCTGATTGGTGCCAATGGAGCGGGTAAATCTACCTTTCTTCGAATCTTATCTGGTCAATTAGAACCTACCAGTGGTGAAGTGGCCATGACCCCTGGTGATCGCCTTTCTTTCTTACAACAAGACCAAAGTAAATACGATGAGCAGATGGTATTGGATACGGTGATTATGGGCAATGCCAGACTTCTAGAAGTCATGAAAGAAAAAGATGCCATTTATCTTAAAGAAGATTTTTCTGAAGAAGATGGAATTAGAGCTGGAAAATTAGAGGAAGAGTTCGCCAACATGAACGGTTGGGAAGCAGAAGCTGACGCTGCTACCTTGCTGAATGGCTTAGGCATTGAAACCTCTCTCCATTCAAAATACATGAAGGAGTTAGATGGACATGAGAAAGTCAAAGTTCTTCTCGCCCAAGCCCTCTTTGGCAATCCAGATGTTCTTCTCCTTGATGAGCCAACAAACAACCTAGATTTAGATGCCATCAAATGGTTAGAGGAATTTTTGATTAATTTTGAAAACACGGTTATTGTGGTATCTCATGACCGATATTTCCTTAATAAGGTCTGTACCCAAATCGCTGATATTGATTACGGTAAGATTCAACTTTATGCCGGAAATTATGATTTTTGGTATGAGTCCAGCCAACTTCTGATTCGCCAGATGAAAGAAGCCAACAAGAAAAAAGAAGACAAGATAAAGGAATTACAAGAATTCATCTCTCGCTTTAGTGCCAACGCTTCAAAGTCCAAACAGGCAACCTCAAGAAAACGTGCCCTAGAGAAAATTGAACTAGACGACATTAAGCCATCTAGCAGAAAGTATCCTTATATTGATTTTCGCCCCAACAGAGAAATCGGCAACGAAGTTCTCATGGTGGAAGGGCTTTCTAAGACCATTGATGGCGTTAAAATATTAGATAACCTTACCTTCACCTTAGGTCATGATGATAAGGTTGCCTTTGTGGGCAGTAATGAACAAGCCAAATCCGCTTTTTTTAAGATTCTAATTGGAGAAATGGAACCTGATGAGGGGAACTATAAGTGGGGCATTACCACTACTCGCGCTTATTTCCCTAGGGAGTTCGAAGATGAGTTCAAGTCTGATTATACCATCGCCGAGTGGCTTACCCAGTTCTCGGAGAACAAAGATGCCACTTACGTTCGTGGTTTCTTAGGGAGAATGCTTTTTAGTGGAGAAGATGGAGTAAAACGCCTCCGCGTGTTATCAGGTGGAGAAAAGGTACGTTGTCTTCTGTCTAAGATGATGATTTCTGGCTCTAATGTACTGATTCTTGATGAGCCAACCAACCACTTGGATATGGAAGCCATTACCGCTTTAAACAATGGCCTCATCAAATTTCCTGGTATCGTGCTGTTCTCTTCCAGAGACCACCAAATTGTTCAAACCACAGCCAATCGCATTATGGAGATTTTGCCCGATGGCAGATTAATTGATAAGATTACTACATACGATGAATATTTGGCCAATGATGAGATGGCAAGAAAACGCTACAAGTACACCATGACAAAGACAGATGAGCATAATTAGGTAAAATAATATGGCTAATTATTATGCTAAAAAATATTTGCAAGAGGTATTGGAAAACATTCAAGAACACCAGCTGAACTATCCGTCAGGGGAGTGAATAAGAATGAGACACCCTAAGCCATATGCCAGTTCCAAAGGTGTGAACGGTTACAATAACTCCTCTATAAAACGGGATGGACTACGATCACTTCCGTTTTTTTCTTTTGTGTAAGTGATGGTTAAGTATTCTTTAGCTCTGGTCATTGCCACATAAAACAACCGGCGCTCTTCTTCAAGATTCTTTTCCATGTTTCTAATATAAGGAATCGTCCCTTCGTTTACTCCCATAACAAACACGGTATTAAACTCCAACCCTTTTGCTCCATGCATAGTCATTAGCTGTACCCCTCCCTCTAAACTCTGCTTACCCTGGAAATCTCCTCTATCATCACCTACGCAGGTCACATTCCCTTGCCTCCCATTATCCCTCCCATGATCTCGGGTCTTCCCTTTATTCTTTTCTTTTTTCTTAATTTCCTCTTCATGCTTGGTGATAGAATCAAGCCATTTATTTATTGACAAATGATTCCGAGAACTTTCTTCTATTTCAGCCAATTGTTCCATTAAATCTTCTACTTTCAGATGATGTTTTTCCCCATAGTCAACTAAGAAATCATCATAACCTATCTTTTTCTTAATATATTGGATTCCAGCATAAGGGCTCATGGTCTCTAGCATCTTTAAATCATACTGAAGAATGTCTATCTTATCTAACATCCACTCTTTTTCACAGTAGAAATTTCTCATTTCCTCAAAATTAATCCTTAAAGAACTAAAACTTGAATTCCCAGACAAACTCTCCCGCCCCAAATATCGCAAGGGTCGATTCATAATCTGCAAAAAGTCCTGTCGGGTTCCAATACCTAGGGCAATTTTAAAGTATGCTTTTATGTCTTTTGCAATAAAGTTGTCATAAATATTGTGGATTTTGTCCTTGGTTTGAAAAGGAATATGATGAAGCATCAATTTTTCCACTAAGGATTTCGTTTCTCTATGAGTTCGATACAAGATGCAAATATCATTCAGTGCAACTCCCAATTCCATTCGCCTTTTGATATTTTCAACGATATATTCACTTTCATCACTTGGATTTCTCGTTTCTCGAATATGGACAGCTTGACCTTTTTGATTTCTTGTTATTATTTCTTTAGGGTAACGATATCGGTTTTGTTTGATGAGCTTTGTGGCTTTCGTGATGATGTGTTTTGAAGAGCGATAATTTTCATTTAAAACAATTTGTTTACAATGAGGAAAATCTTCTTGAAATTGAAATAACAGCTTATAACTTGCCCCTCTGAATCCATAAATTGACTGATCGTCGTCTCCTACAACAAAAAGATTCTTCTCAGGTTTTGCAAGTAACATTAATACATCGTACTGAATTTTATTGATGTCTTGAAATTCATCAACTAATATATATTTATACCGACCTTGCCACTCCTCAAGCACCTGCTCTCTAGAAATTAACAACTCGTAACATAAAACCAACATGTCATCAAAATCTATTTTCTTGGCATTTCGCCGCAGTTCTTCATAATCATTAAAGATTCTCCTGAAAAGATCTCCGCTTATTGTTTTGGGAACAAAATCCTTCAAATCCAATTTATTATTTTTGATCCTACTGATATCGGCAATGATATCTTTGATAAAATCTTCATCATCGAAGGTCTCTATCCCTAGATTGCTTACAATCTCTTCCAACAACTTGTATTTTTCTCTTTCTGTAAAAATGTTGCTGTGATTAAAGCGATAAGTGTTACGCAAGATACCATAAAAAATCCCATGGAAAGTTCCAAAAGTTACTGAACTGCTTTTCGAACCCACAAGTTTTAAAAAGCGTTGCTCCATCTCCAGAGCCGCTGACTTTGTGAAGGTAATGACTAAAATTTCTTCGGGATTAATCCTACGATTGTAGATAAGATTGTGAATGCGATTGACAATGGTCAACGTCTTCCCTGACCCAGGGCCTGCCAACACCTGACATGGCCCTTCAAAGTGTTCAATCCCATTCACTTGATTTTGATTAAATCTCATAACTTTCTTCTTTCTTAGCATGACACGCAATATTCGTAATAGGTTTTATATTGTTTTAAGTGAGTAGCTCTATCCCACGTTTGATTCTATACAATGATTCTTCTTTCCCCAGTATCTCCATAATCTCAGTGGCTCCACCAGGAGTGCTTTGTTTTCCTGAAACCGCTGTTCTAAGGGGCCACATAGCAAATCCATTTTTACATTCTTTCATGGCTATATAATCTGTCAAAGTAGCATAAAGAGCATCGTTGCTGTAATTCTCTTGGGCTTCAAAAAGTGGCAATAACTCTTTTAGAACTTCTAGGGAACTTTCTGGAGTGGTCTTCATCTTCTTATGAACATACATTTCAATGTCATACTCTGGTAGTGCTTCGAAAAAGTCAATCTGGTCTTTTATATCTGCCAGGACATCGATTCTGGATTGAACTAATCTGGCTATTTTCTCTAAATCAATATCTTTTGTGACTACATCAGCAATATAGGGTTTTGCCATCTGGAAAAATTGCTCTGCATCCATCTTCTTAAAATATTCGCTGTTCATCCACTTTAGCTTTACTTCATCAAATACAGCAGGCGCTTTACTCATATGGCGATAATCAAAAGCTTCTACTAATTCTTCCAAAGAGAAGATTTCCTGATTGTTGGTAGGACTCCACCCTAATAAAGCAACAAAATTCACTACTGCTTCGGTAATATAGCCTTTTTCCATTAAATCTTCATAGGAAGAATGGCCACTTCTCTTGCTCAGCTTTTTGTGATGCTCGTCTGTAATTAATGGACAATGAACATAAATCGGCACTTCCCACCCAAAAGCTTCATACAAACGGTTATACTTCGGTGCAGAAGACAGATATTCATTGCCTCGAACCACATGGCTAATCTCCATGAGATGGTCGTCTACCACATTGGCAAAATTATAAGTGGGAAAACCATCGGACTTAATCAACACCATATCATCTAGCTCACTGTTAGAAACGGTTATTTCTCCATAAATCTCATCCACAAAAGAAGTCGTCCCTTCCTGTGGAATATTAAGGCGAATCACCCATGGCTGACCAGATGCTAATTTCTCCTCTTGCTTGTCAACCTCACTCAAACAGTGTTTGTCATACATCACAACATGAGAGCCTTCTCCTGAAGCCCTTAAAGACTCCAAGCGTTCCTCAGAACAAAAGCAGTAGTATGCCGCGTTCTTATCCACCAACTCTTTAGCATACTTAAGATACAATCCCTCTTCACTGCGTTCACTTTGAACATAAGGCCCATACCCTCCATCCTTGTCAGGTCCCTCATCATGAATCAAGCCTGTCTTCCTCAACGTATTATGAATAATCTCAAGTGCCCCCTC
>JGI20163J15578_10000612_pt1 | contig 14740 bp, 6 predicted proteins | sample TergutCu122P1_FD_15578 | JGI IMG/M metagenome (IMG submission 15578)
GCGTTTTTACGCGGTAGCCCGGTTCGGTATGGAAATGGAACGTAAAATCAGAACCACAATTTACGTTAACAACGCCTGCCGGAGTAATAGCACCCCAGGGGTTGGTACCGAAAAGTGGCGTAGCAGTGATGGAAAATACCTTAATTGCCGTAGTTACTACAATATTCGGCTTTGCCGTTACATTAGTAAGCGTAAATTGGTTGTTTACATCCAAGGTGCGAGGAGCGCCATTAATGGTTACTCCGGTAATATTGTAGCAAAAATCGGGAGTGAAAGTGTAAGTAACATCTGAACCGTGTGGTATGCAAGTAATTGGTGTTGAAGTTATAGTAACGTGCGGTGCATTTATGATTGATGTGTAGCAATTTAAGGCAAATGTAGCAGAGATAGTATGATTAGCTACAACTGGAGCGAAAGTATATTCGTATGACGCAGTTGCTTCAGGATTAACTGTATAAACAATGGGAACACCATCAATTGCAATACTTGTAATGTGATAACCGAAATCGGGAGTGATGGTGAACATTGGAGTGGAACCATGGTTAGCAATAAACCCATCGGGCTGCCCATTAGGCATAATACTGCCATTGGCTCCCGCATTTACGGTAATCGTGTAGGTTTTAATGGTAAAATTAGCCACTAAAGTTCTTGGTCCGGTTACTTCGAATGCGTAAGTGGCATCAGTGCTAACCTCTACATTATTTTCTGTCCAGTTTATAAAATTATGAGATGCGTTTGCAGTGGCTACAACGGTGGCTGTACTAAAATGATTGTAACTACCGCCACCGGTTACACTGCCGCCTATTGTTGGGTTTGCCGACACGCTGATATTGTAGGCTTTAATCTTGAAAGAGGCTACAATAGAGTGATTTGCTGTTATATTTTCAAATGTATAGCTACCACTTAAAACTGCACCCGCATTATTTGTACCGTTAATCAGCACTTGGTCAATTTCGTAATTGGTATCCGGAGTAATGGTATAAACTACAGTTGCACCGTGATTTACCGTTGAATCTCCGGTGGGCGCAATCGTTCCATTACTGCCATTAACAGAAGCAGAAATAGTGTAGGTTTTCATTTGGAAATTGGCTACAAAAATGCGGTCTTCAGTTATCGCAAATGTATATTGTTCATTTGTAGTAACTATTGTAACACCTTCAGTCCAGTTAACAAAGTTATAAGCAGCATTGGGCGTAGCCGTAATGGTTACCTCTTCATTGTAGCTGTAAAGTCCGTCTCCGGAAACGCTTCCGCCTGCTGTTGGAGAAGCGCTCACTTCAGCAGTATATTTCACTTCTGTGATGTCTGTTATAGAATCTCTCGGAGCAATTTGTCTGTCTGCATTAAACGGAATAGCAAATCCCGCAACGTTAAATCGTTTGGTTTCGCCTGGTGTAAAGCCGGTGAATGTTGCGAAATGATTACGACAAATCATTTCATCGCTACCTTGGTAAATATTGATATTTGCACCACCGCCGGTTCCAAAAGTACCTGCATCAAAGCTAACTTCTTCTAATTTTACTAATTGCGATTCATAGCTATCGAAATTCGCGAGGAGGTCTGCCATAGTTAAAATTATAGGCTCTACCGGAGATCCTGCAATACCCACAGCTGTATTTGCTTTGGGTATCAATTCAGATAGACCGTTAAAAAGTGTATAAGTACCTATTACACCGCCGGAAATAACGTCACCATTGTTGTAGGCTGTTGTAATTACAGGTGCGGTTTCGTCAAAGATTAATAAACCGCCGGTAGCATCTTTAACGTAAATATTTCTTCCGTTGCGATATACAAAGATAACGTCGCCGGTGATTTTGTACCAAGTGCTGTTTGTAACCGTATTGGCAGCTTTAAAGGCGGCGATGTTCGGCACTTCAATCGGGAAGGTGTACGTTACGGAAGCCACAGCGCTGTTGTCCATGCCGGCTTTGGTTGCAATAGCTTTAATTGTGGTGGTAGCGCTCACAGGAATAGCGCCGGTGTAAAGCAATGAGCTTTCAGTAGGTTCAGAATTATCAATGGTATAGTAAATAATAGCATCTTCGGTAGAAGAACTGATTGTAACATTTTGAGTTGTTATATAGTTGCCACTCGGAAGATTAAATGTTGGGGTGGCTACAGTGTTATCGGAAAAATCAGTAATGCACAGGTTGTCAATATTTACGGAAGTAGATCCGGCTTGTGGATTTTTCGTAATCCGGAGACGTACCGGTCCGGGAACATTTATTTCAAAAGGAGCAACATTGGTCATTTTGTTTCCGGCAGCAGCCCAAGAAAGTGCGATAACACTTCCTTCGTTAATCCAAGTTGCACCTCCATCAATAGAGTATTCAACATTGATAATACCACCGCTATGGGTGCCATAAGAACCGTAGGCAAAAGAAACGGATCCGATACCTTCGGGGAGTTCAGAAAGCGTTTCAATTCTATTTTGAAGACTTAGTGTATCCGTTGTATTTCCTCTAAAACGAAAACTTCTTCCATCAAAGAAGCGATCATCTGCATTCATAGTTCCTATACCCGAAACTCTCCAATTGATTCCTCCGGAGGTTAAGTTTCGAGGCGCATAACCGGTGCCTGCCCAAGCAGCTGCTTCAAAATCTTCAAACATATCACACTGTCCCGGAGCAGGGATACTAATGTGGAAAGTGGCGGTAGCTACCCCACTGTCATCATGTCCTGCTTTTACGGCAAAAGCTTTAATAACGTAAGATCCGTTCACATCCAAATCGAAAGGAGCGGTGTATAGCGTTGAAGAAGGAGTGGGAGCTGCCCCGTTAATCGTGTAGTAAATGGTTGCGTCGGCAGGAACAGTGGTAATCGTTACGGATCTTGTTGCGGAAAAATTGCCGCCGTTTGGCGCAATGGTAGGGGTGGCTACTTGAGGAGTCACTCCGGAAACAGCCTGATAAAGATAAACATCATTTTGCCCACTTGCGTAACAAGAAAAAAGAGGAGGATTATTTCCACTATTGTATCGAATAGTATTACGATTGCCTGTATTTGCTTCCGGTCCGAAACAAGTAATAGTAGCTGCCGATGTGGTTCCATGAATAGAAATCGTCCACGTGGGCTCCCCTGTACTTCCTTTTAAATGATTACCGGTGCCACTTCCTTTGTCGGGCCCTAAAAAGATATCGTTTACTTCGTCAAATAAAGTCCAGTTTCCATCTGTTCCGCCTAAGATTAATTCAAATGGTAATACATCTTCGCTTGGAGAGATAGCGTAAAAGGTAACAATTTTATTACTGGATATGGTAATTAAATTCGCCGCCCTGTTGTTTGTATTTTGTCTGCCTAAAGCTCTGCTGCTTGCACCGGCAGCACTCGCCAATAAATACCTTTCTCCGGCAATCAACTGAGAAGCAGAAGTTACTAATTGGTAAACCTGAGGTTCAGCCACCATTGGTGTAGAGGCTATAGTAATGTCGTTCAATTGTATTCTGTCTCTTGATCCGGAGCTACCGGCATTATTAAAATATATCCATCGTATTTGAACCACCGGTTGATCTTCTACCTCTACAGGCAGTGCTATATTTGTGAAGGTTTGAGGAGGAGTAAGTGTGGTACTCGCGCCTTCGGAAGCTAAATACGTAGTGCCTGCTACAGTAGTAAAGTTCCCGGTTGTTCCAACTCTGTATTGTAAGCATAAAGCACTCTGCCTGCTCGCTTGAGCTAATGTTTCTTTAGCAGTCCAGGTTACTTTAATCTCTTTTCGCCCTGTCGTATTCACAGCTACTACTATAGCTCCAATATTATTAGAGGCGCTATTGAGTAAAGATAAACCGTTTCCTATATCATTTCTAATGCCACCCGTAGTGTTTCCAACTGTACTTGCCCCAAGCGGTTGATCTCCATCTGCCACAACGGTTGCGAGATTACTTATGGTTGGTTCTGCAGCAAACTTCCACCCTTGCATAGAGGCGGGATAAACTGTTATTGTACCATTAGCAAAACCATTAAAAGTATAATTACTTGAAGATAAATTGTGTGGCGTGGGGTTGGTTTGTCCCAGCGCTGTACCTGTTAGTAAAAATATAACAGAAATTATTCCTAAAAAGCGTTGAAGGAACTTTACGAAAGATAGATTTTTTTTCATAAAACGTTATTTTATTGATTATTAATTTTGGATTAATGAGTTGGCAAATATAAAAATATTTTGGCATTAATGATGTTATTTTTTTATTACGATTTTTTAGCGGAGCAAATTCGTTCAATTATTCAAAAAATGTTATATATTTGCCGCCTTGTATTTTTGCGCAAAATAAAAACAATAATTTATTAATAATCAAACAAATATCAAATGAAAAACAAAGGTTTAGTTCTGTTTTTTGCTGTAGTTATTGCCCTTACATGCTTGTATTGCTTATCTTTTTCATTCGTAACTTGGAAAGTTGGTAAAGATGCCGATAGGTTCGCCAATGATCCGGTGGCGCTTGAGGAAGCATTAGCTAATATCACTGATCCTATGATGATTAACCACGTTAGAGACTCGGTAGTGAGTGCACGTAGAACGCAATTTCTTGCAGATAGAAACGATGAGAGAGTATTTTTTGGATTTACGTACAGACAAGCTAAATACAAAGAGATTAACTTGGGTCTCGACTTGAAAGGCGGAATGAACGTTACATTGGAGGTTTCTTTCTCCGATATGATAAAAAGTTTAGCCGAAAATACGGAAGATCCGTTATTTATAAGCGCATTCGAAAAAGCAAATGCAGAGTTTGGGCAATCCGGTGGCGATTATATTGACATCTTCGTTAGGCATTTCAATGCAGAAAAAAATGCAATGAATTTGCCGAATGCACAGCTTCGCACTTATTTTGGAGAGCGTGCCAATATAAAAAATGCTACCGACGCAGACATCGTAAAGTTTTTGAGATCAGAAACAAATGAGATTACAGACAGAACTTTCCGCATTTTACGTACACGTATTGACCGTTTCGGAGTAGCACAACCCAATTTGCAACGTTTGCAAGGTGGGCGTATTTTGGTGGAACTTCCGGGCGTTAAAGAGCCCGAGCGCGTAACCGAACTTTTGAAAAGCACCGCAAAGTTAGAGTTTTGGGAAGTTTATAATGACATCGTTAACGGAAGATCTATTGTAGAGCGCTTTCATGAAGCAGATCAACGTTTAGCCCGCGACTTGAAAGCAAGAAGAGATTTGGAAGCAAGAAGAGCTACACAAACAGAGGTTGATACTACCGCAGTAGCTATTCTTGAAGAAAATACCATACAAGAACCTATTGACGGCGCTATTTTAGCACACGCCGTAGAAGGTAGCGATGGTATAGCCATTGGTTTCTTCAAGGAATCGGATATGAAAGCCATTGACCGATTACTTCCTGAATTAAAAAGATATTTGGGAGATAAAAATGTGGTGTTCATGTGGGGAAAACCGGAAAGAAGAAGTAATCTTTATCCGTTAATTCCATTGAAAAGAAATAATGACCGTGTTGGACCGAAATTAAGCTCTGAAACTATTGGTGGCGCTCGCGTAGTAAGATCTGCACGTCAAGACGTGAATGAGAAAAACCAAACGGTGGTTACCATGGCTATGGAAAGCCAAGCTGCCGATGAGTGGCGCAAAATTACAAGAGCTGCGGTAGATAACAAAGCAAAAACAACCTATATTGCCATTGTACTTGATAATTTTGTTTACTCATATCCTCGAATCCTCGTTGAAATTTCGGATGGACGTTCCGAAATTAGCGGCAACTTTAGCATTGATGAGGCAAAAGACTTAGCCACCGTGTTAAATTCCGGAAACTTGGAAGCGCGCGTAAATATTGTGCAATCTGAAGTAGTAGGACCGACTTTGGGTCAAGAGTCTATTAGATACGGTTTGCTTTCATTTGTAATCGCATTCATTTTGGTATTATTATATATGTTCTTGTATTATGGTAGAGCCGGCTTGGTTGCCGACTTTGCTTTATGTGTGAATATTTTCTTTATAATGGGAGTGCTTGCCTCTTTGGGCGCCGCGCTAACGTTGCCCGGTATTGCCGGTATTGTACTCGCCATTGGTATGGCAGTGGATGCGAACGTGTTAATTTACGAACGTATTCGTGAGGAGGTTCGGGCAGGAAAAGGCGCTCGACTTGCCTTAGCCGAAGGTTACAAAAATGCCATGCCCGCTATTATTGACGCCAACGTTACCTCGTTAATTACCGCGATTATACTTTATATATTCGGCTCAGGTCCTATTCAAGGTTTTGCTACTACATTAATTATCGGTATTTTATCCTCATTATTTACGGCAATTTTCATTTCCCGCTTAATTTTTGAAAACGGATTGGAAAAAGGTAAAAACTATAAATTTGGAAACAAATACACCATCAATACTTTTGTAAATGCTAAATTTGACTTCATTAAAAACAGAAGTAAGTTCTATACTGCATCTATCTCTTTAGGTGTTGTAATGATTATTTCCTTTTTTGTATTCGGTTTAAATCCGGGTATTGACTTTACCGGTGGTAGAAATTACGTAGTACGCTTCGATCAGGAAGTGAAAACCAACGAAGTGCGCGAAGTAATCAGAGATGCTTTCGGTGGAAATCCTGAAGTAAAAACATTTGGCGGAAATCATCAAGTAAGAATTACCACAAACTATAAAATTGAAAGCAACGATCCTCAGGTAGATAAAGAAGTAGAAACCAAGCTTTTTGAAGCATTAAGAGGATTTTTTGCTAAAACCGATTTAACGGAAAGCGATTTTACACAACAAATTGACCCGCGCGGTATTCAAAGTGTGCAAAAGGTACAGCCTACTATTGCACGCGAATTGTTGGGGCAAGCCATTTGGGCAGTATTAATTTCTATAGTATTGATTTTCATATACATCGTGATTCGTTTCCGCAATTGGCAGTTCGGTTTGGGCTGTGTAATCGGTTTGGCACATGACACATTGCTCACGATCGGATTGTTCTCGTTGCTCTACAAAATAATGCCATTCTCTATGGAGATCGACCAGTCGTTTATTGCGGCGATCCTTACCGTAATCGGCTACTCTATCAACAACGTGATCATTATTTTCGACCGTATTCGTGAAAACCTCAACCTGTATCCGAAACGCGAGAATTATGTAAATATTAATGCTGCGGTTAACAGCACATTAGGTCGTACTATCAATACTTCCTGCTCTACCATCCTTGTATTATTAGCCATCTTCATTTTTGGCGGTGAAGTAATTCGCGGATTTGCTTTTGCCATGACTGCCGGTATCATTATCGGATCTTACTCAGGTATATTTATCTCTCCGCCTTTCTTGTATGACTTGTTAAGCAGAGCGAAGAAAATTAAGCGTACGAAAGTTGAGTTAATGAAATAATTTTTAAAAACAATAATCATAAAAAGGCGGTTCCTCAAAAGCCGCTTTTTTATTTACACTAAAAAAACACAATGGAAAATCAGAAAAGAGGCAATTTGGTGCTGTTAGCCGGCATCCTTTTTAACTTATCAATTGGCGTTCTTTATGCGTGGAGCGTTCTCAAAACAAAATTAACAGCGCCGGTCAGCCATGGAGGTTGGGGTTGGTCAAGCACAGAAGCAGGACTTCCATACACCATTGCCATCGTCTTTTTCGCGATAGGACTTTTGATTGGCGGCAGAATTCAAGATAAAATCGGACCGAGGTGGGTGGTAACCACCGGTGGCGCCTTAATCGCTTTAGGAATGATCCTTTCCGGATATGTTGGCAACAGTGTAATCGGCATTACCGTATGCTTTGGTTTCATCACCGGAATTGGTATAGGTTTAGGTTACGGTTGTGTTAGCCCACCGGCGCTCAAATGGTTTCATCCGAGCAAAAAAGGTTTGGTAAGCGGGTTGATTGTTGGCGGTTTTGGAATTGCACCTGTTTATTTTGCGCCCACGATGAACACATTGTTAAACAATTTCGGCATTGAAAAATCATTGCTATACATGGGAATAGCGGTAGCTGCCATCAGCATACCTATTGCACAACTTATCAAAAATCCGCCGGCAGGCTATACACCGCCGACGCCTGAAAAACTAAAGCAAGCCGTTGCCGTAAAACCCTCTGTTGATGTTACATGGCGGTCAATGGTTAAAACAAAACAGTTTTACCTTTTATTTATCATGTTCCTTTTGTCATCATCTGTAGGTCTTATGATTATCGGTAATATGTCGAAAATCGCTAAAACTCAAATCGGTATCAGTGATACCGCCTTATTAGCGATACTCGTATCTTTCTTAGCTGTCACCAACACGGCAGGCAGAGTACTCGGCGGTTTAATGTCGGATAAAATCGGGCGTGTAAACGCTTTATTTGTTGTATTTGCATTACAAGCATTAAACATGGCGTGTTTTATGTTTTACCAAAGTTTGCCTGCACTATCCATCGGTATTATTTTAGTCGGTTTCAGCTACGGCACACTTTTGAGCGTATTCCCTTCCATAACCGCCGATTTGTACGGACTTAAAAACTACGGCACAAACTACGGCGTATTATATTTGGCTTGGGGACTTTCAGGTGTTGTAGCGCCTATGGTAGCAGATGTTATTTTCGATATCCATGGCAATTTCCACATGGCTTATGTTGTTGCTGCGGTGATGATGGCAGCTATGGTGTTTGTGAATGTGTTGTTTAAGAGAGCTAATAGGATTGCGCAAGGACATTAAAAATTTCACGCAAAGGCGCTAAAACGCAAAGGTGAATTCTCTTAAATCCTTTGCGTTTTAGGCCTTTGCGTGAAAAAACATTAATTAAAAAACGTAAACTTCCCCTCCTCAAACGAATCCACCTTTATCGGCATATCCTTGTTCAAAGACCCCGACAAGAGTATCTTCGACAATTCATTAAGGATTTTCTTTTGAATCACACGCTTCAACGGACGAGCGCCATACACCGGATCATAGCCCATTTCGGCTAATACATCCAACGCATATTTGGTAAATTCTACTTGCACACCTTGCTCGTTCAACATATTATTCAAATCATTAATTTGTAGTTTTATAATGTCTTTGATTTCGCGTTTGGAAAGCGGCTGGAACATCACAATCTCATCAATACGATTGATAAATTCCGGACGCAATGCTTTTTTTAACAAATCGACAACCTCGGTTTTAGTGCGCTCAAACACTTCTTCATCAGTGAATTTGCCTTTGTCGGCATAATTATCTTGAATGATGTGCGAACCCATGTTGGAGGTCATAATAATAATCGTATTCTTAAAGTCGGCAACACGTCCTTTGTTGTCGGTCAATCTGCCGTCGTCCAACACTTGCAACAGGATATTCAAAATATCGGGATGCGCTTTTTCAATTTCGTCGAACAAAATCACCGAATATTGTTTGCGGCGCACTTTTTCTGTTAGCTGACCGCCTTCGTCGTAACCCACGTAGCCCGGAGGCGAGCCAATAAGCCGCGACACGGAATGCGCTTCCTGAAATTCACTCATATCGAAGCGAATCATGGCATCTTCGGTGTTGAATAAATATTCGGCTAAGGCTTTGGCTAACTCGGTTTTTCCTACGCCTGTGGTTCCCATAAAAATGAACGAACCGATGGGGCGCTTGCTGTCTTGCAAACCGGCACGGCTTCTGCGAATGGCATCGGCAATGGCGGTAATCGCTTCGTCTTGTCCTACAACGCGTTTGTGCAACTCTTCTTCCAAATGCAACAATTTCATCTTTTCGCTTTGCATCATTTTGCTCACGGGAATGCCGGTCCAACGCGCTACCACTTCAGCAATATCGTCACTGCCTACCTCTTCGTCAATCATGGCGCCGTCGGCTTGCAAGCTGTTCAACTCTTGTTGCGATTTTTCAATTTGCTCTTCGGCTTCTTTAATAACACCGTAGCGTAATTCCGCCACACGTCCGTAATTTCCTTGTCGCTCCATTTCGGCAGCTTCCAACTTAAATTGTTCAATATCGGCTTTGATTTTTTGTATTTTTTCTGCGACCTCCTTTTCCGCATGCCATTTGGCATACAATGCGTTGCGCTCTTCTTGCAAGTCGGAAATGGTTTTGCCTAATTGCTCCATCTTTTCCACAGAGTTTTCATTTTTAATCGCCTCGCGCTCAATTTCTAATTGACGGATTTTACGATCTAACTCATCTAACTCTTCCGGCATGGAATTGATCTCTAACTTTAGCTTCGATGCGGCTTCGTCAATCAAGTCAATTGCTTTGTCAGGGAGTTGTCTGTCTGTGATATATCTCGATGATAATTCGACCGCAGCGATAATCGCTTCGTCTAATATACGCACTTGATGGTGTGTTTCATAACGCTCTTTCAACCCGCGAAGAATAGAGATGGTGGAGTATTTGTCAGGTTCTTCAATCTTCACGGGCTGGAAGCGACGTTCTAACGCTTTATCTTTTTCAAAATATTTTTGATATTCGTTTAACGTGGTTGCCCCAATGGAGCGGAGTTCACCGCGTGCGAGAGCAGGTTTCAGGATGTTCGCCGCATCCATGGCGCCTTCGCCGGAACCGCCTGCCCCCACCAACGTGTGAATTTCGTCAATAAAGAGAATGATTTCCCCGTTTGATTCAATGACCTCTTTGATCACATTTTTCAAACGTTCCTCAAATTCGCCTTTATATTTGGCGCCGGCTATGAGTGCGCCCATATCAAGCGAATAGAGTTTTTTTGTTTTCAGGTTTTCGGGAATATCGCCGCTCACTAAGCGGTGCGCCAAGCCTTCGGCGATAGCGGTTTTACCCACACCGGGTTCTCCGATCAAAATCGGGTTGTTTTTGGTTCTCCTTGACAAAATTTGCAATACACGACGAATCTCTTCGTCACGTCCAATCACAGGATCGAGTTTGCCTTTACGCGCGGCATCATTCAAATTTACCGCAAACTTATTCAATGAATTATAAGATTCTTCACTGCTTTCGCCGGTAGCTTTGCTGCCTTTGCGCAAATCTTCAATCGCAGTTTTAATGCCTTTTTCATTGATGCCGGCATCTTTCAAAATTTTGGAAGCCTCATCATTGGTCATAAAAATGCCATAGAACAAGTGTTCTAACGAAACAAAGTCATCGCCCAACTCATTGCTGAACAAAATCGCTTTTTGTATTGCGGTTTGTGATGCCGGCGCAATATAAACATCACCGCCGTTACCTTTCGCCAACGATTGAATCTGTTTCTCCACCACTTGTAAAATCATTTTCGGATTGGCATCCAACTTTTTAAGCAGAAACGGAATCACATTCGGATCCACTTCTATCAATGCTTTTAAAATATGAAGCGGTTCTAAGCGCGCTTGAGTGTGGCTATGAGCAATCAATTGCGCTTGCGCAATCGCTTCTTGAGATTTTAAGGTTAAATTATTTAGGTTCATGTTTTTTGATTTAAAGGTTTGGTTTCGGTGTGCGGTTAGCGGTGTGCGGTTGGTGACCGCTTATCTCATACCGCTCATCGCACACCGTTTTTGCAAATAAAATGCCAAACCCTTATTGCTGACAATTTGTCAAAAAAATCATTGCCGTTGACTGAAGTCAACGGATAAAAAAAGAAATACAACAAAAATTGGCTTTAGCCAACAATATGAATATTCCGGTTCAAAGCACTCCTACAACCGCCCATCTATCTGTTCTCTATCTACAACCCCTTTCACATCATACACCACACAATTTGGTTTTCCAAAATCACGTAAATTTATCCCTTTAAACTCATTATGCGCCACCGCCAAAATAATGGCATCAAATTTATGTTTCAAATGATCAATATTTTCTGTTTCAACAGCAATTTGGTATGTCGATGCAATCTCTTGGACATTAGCATGTGGGTCAAAAACAGTAATATTTGGCGTGTAGTCTTTTAATATTTCATAAATATCTACAACACGCGTATTTCTGATATCGGGACAATTTTCTTTAAAAGTGATACCCAGAATTAAAATATTGGCATCTTTTACCAAAACACCTTTTTTATTCATCAATTTAATAACTTGATTGGCAACGTACTCGCCCATTCCATCGTTCAATCTTCGTGCTGCCGACATTATGCGCGGCATCACGCCATAATACAATGCTTTTTCTATCAAATAATAAGGGTCAACACTGATGCAGTGACCGCCTACCAATCCGGGTGTCAGTTTTATAAAGTTCCATTTCGATGCTGCTGCTTCAATTACTTCGTGCGTATCTATCTCCATGGCGTTGAAAATTTTAGCCAATTCGTTCATGAACGCAATATTCACATCGCGTTGCGCATTTTCAATAATTTTTGAAGCTTCCGCTACTTTGATGGAACTTGCTTTAAAAGTGCCGTTGAGTAGCACGGAGTTGTATAAATTGTCCACAAAATCTGCAACTTCCGGTGTAGAACCTGAAGTTACTTTTTTGATTTTTTCAACGGTATGCTCTTTGTCTCCAGGATTGATTCTTTCGGGCGAATAGCCTGCAAAGAAATCGGTATTGTAGGTGAGTCCGGATATTTTTTCTACAATGGGTAGACAAATTTCTTCCGTAACGCCCGGATATACAGTAGATTCATAAATCACAACATCTCCTTTTGAAATCACTTTTCCTACTGTTTCGCTTGCTTTTTGCAACGGGAGCAAATCGGGGCGATTGTTGATATCTACCGGAGTAGGCACCGCCACTATAAACACGTTACAATCCCGCAAATCGTCAATTTGGCACGTACAATACAATCCGTTTTTTAAGGCTTGTTGCAGCAAATGATCTTCCACTTCGAGCGTGTCATCGCGTCCACTCATTAGCGTTTTGATACGTTCGGGATTGAGGTCGAAACCTACAGTGAGATATTTTGTTGAAAAAAGGCGAGCAAGAGGTAAGCCCACGTAGCCTAAGCCGATGATTGCGATTTTTGTCATAGTTTTTAAATCTTTGATTATTTTTTTAGCACACAGATGACACGGATGATACAGATTTTCACAGATTTTTTATTAAAATAAACGACAAATAGGCATTCTTATTTAATGAATCCGTGAAAATCTGTGTCATCTGTATCACCTGTGTGCTTTATTATTCTTAAACAAACGTTCCATACTTTTCCATAAACGAAATAATCTTGTACACCAGCACCGCCGCCAATACGTCAGAAATTTTATTATCGTTTTGCGGACATAATTCTACCACATCGAAGCCTACTACTTTTTTTGATTTAAAGAGAAGCTCTAAAAACGCGAGTGTTTCATACCATAGCAAGCCGCCGGGCAGCGGCGTGCCCGTTGCCGGTACAATACTCGGGTCAAAACCGTCTAAGTCAATAGTAAGATAAACATGTTCTGTCAATCTGTCTATCGCTTTTTGCATCCAATCGGTTTTTCCGCAAATATCGTGAGCATAAAACATGTTTTCCGGAATAATATTGTTTTTTTCTTCGATACAAACACTTCTAATGCCTACTTGCACCACATTCGCTACTTCTTGTGCGCGGCGCATTACGCAAGCGTGGTTGTAGATGGAACCGTTGTAAGAATCACGCAGATCGGCATGCGCATCAATTTGTAATACAGATAGATTGGGGTATTTTTCGGCAAAAGCCTCAATAGCGCCGATGGAGATCGAATGCTCGCCGCCGAGTAAGCCTATTTTCTTGTTTTGTTGTAAGAAAAAAGAGACCCTTTCCTTTACTTCTACCATCATTTTTTCCGGAGCGGCTGAAGGATACGGAGGTTTATCAGTATAAATGCCTGATCTATACGCTTCTAAATTGGTTTGAATGTCGTAAAGTTCAATCGAATCGGAGGCGTCAATGATGGCTTGCGGACCTTTATCCGCGCCTTTGATGTAAGTGCTCGTACCATCGTAAGGCACCGGAATAAGCACGTATTTAGCACTTTCTGCTTCTGCAAAACAAGAAGGCATATCTAAAAAGTATTCCATATCCGATAATTATTAAACGTGCAAAAATAAAAAATAGCTACAATCGTTACTTAAATTATAGAAAATAATTTGCGAAAAATAGATTGAGCAATTATGTATAAAAAACTATCTTTCCTACTTCTTTTTTTATTTTTAACAAAGATTGGCTTGGCACAAATCGGCGGAAAGTACACCTATAAGTTTATGGATTACAAGTTTTCTGCGCGGCTTGCAGGCTTGGGCGGTACATTAATTGCGGTGCACGACAATGATCCTTCGCTCATTATTCACAATCCTTCCTTAATTGCTCCAAAATTCAGTACTTCATTGGCAGTGAACGCTACCGATTACTTTGGGCACACCGGATATGTTTCGGCTTTATATGCGCAAACCTTTCAAAAAGTGGGCAGTTTCGCGGCGGAAATGCGCTACGCCGGTTACGGCACATTTACCAGAACCGATGAAGCCGGCTACGAACTGGGAACCTTCTCGTGCAATGATATGGGGCTCACCTTAGGCTGGGGACGTCCGTTGGACAGCGCTTTCTCTATTGGTGCAAACCTGAAGCTAATGTATAGCAGCTACGAAATTTACTCTTCTTTTGGGTTGGCAGTGGACGTTGCCGGAAGTTATTACAACGAAAAAAATAATATTTCAGTGGCGGTTTTGTTTAGAAATATTGGAGGAGAGCTAAAACCTTTTGTGCCCGGAAAATATAATTGGGCGCCATTTGACATTCAACTTGCTTTTTCGCAGCGACTTAAATTCATACCGATACGCTACCATATTGCATTACATTCTCTTTATAAATGGGAAATGGGCTATGTAGGGCCCAACGATCCTCTGTTAGAGGTTGATGCGATGACGGGCGAATCTAAATACCCGTCAAAATTTAACCAGGGAGTAAACAACTTTTTCAGGCATATCA
>JGI20163J15578_10000614_pt1 | contig 14728 bp, 10 predicted proteins | sample TergutCu122P1_FD_15578 | JGI IMG/M metagenome (IMG submission 15578)
AATCAGCGCTGTCAAGCTGTTGCGGGCAGGGTGTTAAATTTAAGCGGTCTTAGTGTCAAATCTCTGCGGTCACGGTGTCAAATTCACTGCGGAATATACGCTTGCAATGACCGGTCTGTCATTGTAGGCTCTAACGGCCAAGACAAGTTGCACACATCAGCGAGTTGAAATATCTCACTTATCGTATCCCTTGAACTTCGGACGCTGGCAGCAATCTGCCGTTGGCTGTACCCAAGACTCCTGAGTCTTAGGATTTCTCGGTAGTTAACCATTTGTTATCTGCCTCCCATAATATAGTCATACATTTCTGTATGCTATATATGAGTATACTGGAACGCAGATTGTGATTATAGAGGGATGTGGTCTTCCTTCCGTCAAGATGGTCTTATTTTACCGTGCAGACGGTCTTGGGTGGTCGGCATTTACAAAAGTACGATAGACAAATTAATCTCTATGCGTTTGACAGCAATGTCCGGTGCTTTTCGTATACAAATGGATGACACGTCAATGAAGAATGTTCCTTTTGAAGACCGTTTTGGGATGTTAGTCGATGTTGAGTATACCACTCAATGAGAGAGGTATACGGTCTTGATCAAAATCTAATTCAATAATTTAAGTTGGTGACTCCGTCTGTCCGAAACGCTGGCTCACGCCACATCGGCTAGGATGCTCCGCTGCACAAGAATATTCAGTTGAGCAAACAGGGAGTGTGAGAAAATCGCTGCAAATAAACGTCCTGTGGTGATATATCTAGGGCAATTCGCAACGTTCTCCTCCTGCTCCCACTGCGCTCCCCAATGTTATCTTATTAACATTAAATCCTGTTTGCGTTCTGGAAATTGATATAATTATCTCGCTTTTTCTATCGTGCAGTTTGCATTCTGATTTCATTGTCGCAACATCGTAAGAGAAATGCGCGTCACGAGTTAGTCCGTATCGAATTGCCTCAAATAACATTATTTCAAATCTAAACAACTCCAAGAACGCACTTGCCTTACTGCTCTTTTCTGCAATAACTATAATTAACTCGTTGAGTATATCAAAAACTGCTTGATTGATTTCCCTTTTTTCCTTTAGAATTGAATATTCATAGAAATAGGGCACCTTTTTTACTTTGTCGGAAAAAGAATGTACAGTGCTGTAAAATAGCGATTTATTGGACATTAGTTCTGCATACATTACTTTTATTGTTGCGTTGAAATAGTTATAAAGTGGTGAAAATATAGTGGACATAAACAATGTTGTGTCTGAGTATAACGGTCTGTTTTCTGACTGTATCTCATAATAAAATGGGAATATATCCATATTTTCTTCTATTATGCTCTGAGCACAACGTCGCCCTACTTCAGTTGTCATTGTTGATGGATTTGTCGATAATGCAATGTCATTTTTGAACCTATTGTATAACTCTGTTCCAGGGAAAAAGGTGCATTTACTCATCAAAATTAGGCTATTACTAGTAGTAATGATTCTATTTATCAAATCCAATGTTTTGTTGAGCTCGCGAATCGTTTCATTTGGAAACCCACACATAAATGCAAAACGAGCCTGTATTTTACTTTTATTTATCAATGGAAGTAAACGTACTACGGCATCAATATCTATGTTTTTCCTTATCTCTCTTTGCGTTTTCCGTGACCCAGTCTCAATTCCAAAAAAAATTCCGTTGCATCTAGCTTTTTCCATCAGATATAACATTTCCTCGTCAATCGCATCTACTCTGGAACTACAGGTCCACGTTATCCCAAGTTCAAGATTAATCAGTGCAATGCAGAACTCTTTTACATAAGATTTATTTGCTGTAAATATATCATGTACTAAATCAAACTCGGTCTTTCCAAATTTTTTGTTAAAGTATATTATTTCATCAATTAATCTCCCGACACTCTTCGTCCTAATATTGCCTTTCCAAAATGTTTTTGAAGCACAAAAAGTACAATTGTAAGGGCAGCCCCTTCCGACTTCTATATCTATATCTTTCCCTGGCTTTAATTTAATCATCTCATAATTTGGAATCACAATATCATCTAAAGAATCCATTAAAGTAGGCATCTTTTGACAAATCACTTTTTCATTCTTGCGGTACACCAATGCTGGAATAGCTTCTTCACTTGTTTCATTTTTCAACAGGCGCATGAAATCTAAAATAACTTCTTCACATTCCCCTTTTAGTATATAATCGACCTGTGCGAAACGCTCCATTGTAATGTCTGCTGTAAGAGTCGCTTGTGGTCCTCCAAAAAAAATTACAATAGAACTGTCAAAGGATTTGATATGTTCTGCTGTATTTAACCAAATGTGGTAATTTTCTGAAGTTGCAGAAAATCCAATAAATCGGGCATCAGTTTTTATAATATACTCAGCAAAAACTCTGGAATATTCATCATTTTCTACGGGTTTGCCCGATATAGCATCTTGAAATTGAACAATATCTACACTATACCCACCCTGTTGGATTATCGTCGCTAGATTTGCGACGCCCAAGGAAACACTTGTTTCCCATGAAATTGCGGGGTCAATTAATAGTATTTTCATATTCGTCGCAGTAACCTACCTTTTTTTGTTTATACACTATTACCCATGCTTTACACTAGCTTTTCGCCTGTCCAACTTCTACAATCCCATCGTATAGTCCGACTGTTTCTTCATACACACAATGTGCAACATTAATCACAGTATAGTCGCTATGGCTTAAAAGCCTCGTTTCGATGTAGATAGCGGTTTCTTTATCTACAGCAGATAAAGCTTCATCCAGAAAAAGAATATCAGCGCCTTTTAAAACAGCTCGTGCCAGTGCTAAACGCTGCAGTTCCCCTCCGGAAAAGTTTTTTCCGCCTTGTTCTAAGTTTAAATCCAAGTCAAAATCTAACTTAACGGTTTTCATCACAGAAATTACATCTAAATCCGAGATTGTGTTGTCAAAAAGTGTTATGTTATCTCTGACTGTAGCTTGAAAAAATGATGAATCTTGAGGAATATACGCAATCTGATTGTGCAAGCCACAAATATTTATGCTTTCAATTGGCGATGAGTCATAACTAATACTGCCCTTAAAATCATCAAAGAACCCCAACATTGCTTTAAGCAGCGTGGATTTTCCGGATCCGCTTTCTCCCTTTATCAAATACTTTTTACCAATCTCAAATGTTGTGCTAAAGTTCTCCAAGGTGGGAATCTCATTATTCTCGTGATACAGAGACAAATTGACAATCGAAATTTTGTCGCTGACTTTTCTTAGGTCACCATTATATTCACTTTGTTCTTCCACATCAAATTTCTTAACAAAGGTCTTGCTTGACAACAAAGTTGAAACATTTTCTGATAATGCATACATCGGAGATGAAATTCCATCAGAAATAAAAAATACTGCAAACATTTCACCAATAGTCAAATACTCAAAAATTGATAAAACCATAGCAAAAAGCAACACGCTTACCATGACGAGATGACCGGAAAAAATCGCAATATTTTGAACAAAATTCATGTAGAAAAATGCGCGAATTTTTGCTTTTGCGTATGCTCTATTTGTTTTACTTTGAACATTATACGCCATTTGTTCGGCATTATAACTCTTATAAGTCGCTAATCCGGCTAAGGTTTCGTTTGTTTTTACTGTATATTCCTGCATTGCTGCTGAAAATCCCTGCATTCTTTTTTCAAGCCTTTTTTCAAATATTTTCGGAAGTAATACAGGCAAAATACTTATTAGCAATGTGAACAGCAGAATAGGGATATTATAAAATGCAAGGAATATCGCTGCAACAATGATAGCTATAATATTTTTTATAATACCAACAAGCGGAGCATAAAAATTACCCTCAACTTGCTTAACCTCATTGATTAAAACAGTTTGAAAATGAGAGCGGCCTTTCTGATAAAATTTTGAGAACTCATGAGCTAGAGTATTTCGAAAAAACCTTTCTTTAATATACAAAAATACACGCCGACGATATTCTGCCTCAATAAGCGAGGTAGTAATACGAAAAATCGCGACTCCTGCCAGAATAACAACAAAATTTCTCAGAAATGTCCGCAAAACGGCATACTGTTCATATCCACTCGGAAGTAGTGCAACATCAAAAATCCTTCCGAGCTGCAAAACAAAGAAAACTACTGCAACCTCTAATAATATTACCGACAAAATGAAGCATATTAACCAAAGATTATATTTGGTCATTGAAGCATATACAATATTCCCTTTCTTTTGCCCTACTTTACTTCGCATTACTCAATATCCCCTTGTTTTACAACTTGTCCATTGCTTATTTCTATAACTTCGTCATAATCTGATGCTGCAGTGTGGATTTGATGACTAATTGAGATAAGCGTTTTGTTTAAGGAAAGAAAATTGCGCTCAATTTCTTCTGCCGTTGTTTTGTCAAGAGACGAGCTTGCCTCATCAATCATCAAAATATCCCTGTCTGCTAAAATCGCTCTTGCAATAGCTATGCGTTGCTTCTCTCCACCGGAAAAATTTCCTCCATTTTCTTCAATCAATGTATTAAGACCCTCCGGTAACGCCGAAACAACCGATTCCAAACTAGCTTTTTCTATTGCATAATCCAACTGCTCTGAGGAAAACTGTTCATTATACAAAGTGATGTTATCGCGTAAGGAACCGCTAAAAACAAAAATATCCTGAGTTATAATTGAGATTTTGTTCCTAATACTTTTGACGTCCAAATTTTTTAAGTCAAAATCATCAAACAATATCTTTCCTTGATAATCCGGATAATATCCCATTAAAAGTCGAAAAATTGTTGATTTTCCGCTTCCACTTTCACCTATAATCAAGTATTTCTTGCCGGGCAGAAATGAAATATTAACATTCTTAAGCACCGGCGAAGTTTGCTCGGGATAGGTAAAGCTGACATTCTCAAATCTTATGGAGTGCTTAAACTGCGCATCGACTGTTTTCATGTCGACCGTTTTCGTGTTGGCAGGTATTGCGGGCATTTTTTGAGCCAAAGGCGAAAGGAAGCCTGTTATTTTCTTTCGAACTTCTTTAGTTGCGAAAATGTCCATTTTATACTCAACAAAACACCATAAAGGGTTTGCGACTTGGTTAGCAAAGCCGAATAAAGTTAATGCCGCAGCCACTGTTACAACTCCACTTATCGCATTAGCCACAAACAAAGTTGCAAAAGCTATCTTTAATGCGTAGATAACTAAAACTAAAATTGTAACATTTAGGGCATTTAAGAAAAACTGCTTCTTGCGAGTTTTTTCTAATATGGAAGCAGTGGAACTAAAGTTATTCGAGAAGATGCATCCCCTGTTATGCATCTTTATTATTTCAACATTATCAACATATTCCGTGCTTCTATCAGTGTATACGTTTAAGTTCTGTGAAACTTCCAAGCCCACTTTGGTAAGCTTGCTTTTTAGTATAAAAGGTTGAAAAATTAGCGGTATACAAAACAACAAAACCAAACCCGCAAGCCGCAAATCAATGAGGGCTATAAATAGGAGCATTACAATAAACTGGAGTATTTCTCCTAAAATATCAAGTATTTTAGAAAAATAGTTATCTTCAATTATTTCAACATCATTTAAGAGAATAGAAGCATAATGAGAAGTGTTTTCACTATTAAACTCCAAAAAATCAAGAGTTAAGACTTTTTTCATCACCTCATCTCTGAGCTTTTTGGATGCATTAATTGAAATTAAGCGTTTAAAATAATCCTCGATTGAACAAAATACTGCCATAAATATCACTATCATCACCGAAACAATTATAATGACATAGATGTTAGAAATATTACGCTCTATAGCTGCTTCGGTAATAAAAGAATACATTACAAAATGAAAAGCAAATATAATGTTTATAATTAGCCCGAAAACAAATAAAATAAGTAGATTTTTTGGATGCAAAAAAACATATTTTGCGATAATATCACTCCTTTTGATTGTTTTGAGTCACTTTGTTTGCTCTCGAGTATTAACGCTGCCTTCAGCATTTTTGATGTCTAAACTCATGTCGCTTGCTGTCGGATATTATTGCTACTATTAGCGTTTGTTAGTATTCGTCATACTTTTGCCGATTTCTATTATACTTGTTTTTCCCCACACGTCCGCTCTTTATCATATCCCACACCTCCACTCGCTCTAGTTCGTTTTGCAGTTTTTTATAACTTTTTAAGCGAAACTCTGACAAGATCCCACGCTCTATTGCCTCCTTAACTGCACAACCATTTTCCGTTTCGTGGGCGCAGTTGCTGAAGCGACACATTAATGCTATATTTTCTACATCTTCAAAAGAGTTAGACATACCTCCGACCCAAAACTGTATTTCCCGTATTCCCGGGGTATCGATAACATATGCTCCATTTTCTAACTGAAAAAGAGCTCGGCTTGTGGTAGTGTGTTTTCCTTTATCATCTGATGTTCTAATTATATTTGTCTTTTGTAACATTTCGCCCGCTAAAGCGTTTACGATTGATGACTTTCCCACCCCGGATGAACCAATAAAAACCGCTGTCTTATTAACAGTTAACAACTCGGCTATCTCGTCTATACCTCTGCCATCAATAATACTTGTCAAAATAGGCTCATCTTTTAATCTAAGCTCCGTTAATTTTGAAAGATAAAACTTGAGGTCATTACACAAATCCACTTTTGTCAGAACAATTCTGCACGGAATATTCTGAACATCTAAAAAGGCTACATAACGCTCTATTCGTCGAGCATTAAACTCACGGTTTAATGATGACACTATGAACGCATAATCAATGTTTGCAGCAATTAGTTGTTCTTCCACTTTTTTGCCGCTACTCTTTCGAACTATTAGATTCATTCGAGGCAATATTTTTTTGATAACGCTATTTTCATCTAGCTCAACAAAATCCCCAACTGTAGGCAAATAACTTTTAGCCAGTGTGTCACTTGACAACTTACCCGGCAAATGGCAAGTAATTTCGCTATCCGCAAAAATAGCTTTATACAAATTTTTATGCACGCCACTAATTCTTGCAACACAAAAGTTTTGATTTTGAAAAGAATCGCACATACACATGGGGCTAGGCCTGACCTCCTAAACAGAAATCTTATTAGTGTTAATAACCTTTATTTGTTTGATATGCAAAAAAGCAAAACGACAATCTTTGGTAAACATTATTAATTGCTACAAGCCTGCATTTATGCAGTTAAATATGCTGGATATCATCAACTTCCCTTCGTACATAAGCTCCTCAGCATAATCAACTCCGAAGATTGATCCATGATACCTATCTTTCGCAAATGTTTTTTCAAGTAAAACCTTGTTTACGTACGTTGTCTGTGAGCCACACCCAAATTGACTTTTATAACATTTTATTGCCTTCAATTTGCTAGAATAAACGTCAGAAACATCAAAAAATATTGATCCCATATCTAAACATGGGTTTTGAGCATAAAAATAAATATATTTACAACCGTATGAGGAACCTAACTCTGGGTATAAACTAGTACCTGCAATATACCGACTTCGCTTAATCAGTCTATAGGCTTCTTTGTGGTCAACGTGGCTATCTGAATAATGAGGTGACAAAATAACTTGCGGTTTTAAGAGCCTAATAATTTCGATTAGCTTTTTCTGTTGTGTAACTGTCTGTTCAGAAATATTTCCATTTTCAAACCCACAATACATCTTTTCGCTTACAGATAGTTCGGCACAAGCATTAGCACTCTCAAGAACTCTCTCGTTTACGGAGTTTGTCGTCTCGCCATCAGTTAAATAGACCATTGAAACATGATGCTTCTTTGAAATACTTGTTATCACACCACCAACAACCAACTCTGCGTCATCAGGATGAGCAGAAAATACTAGCACATTTGTCATAGTTAAGTGAAACCTTTCAAATTATACAAACTGTCAGTGTGGTTAACGACACAGGTCAGAATATATTTCATTAAAAACATCAATAATAGCAGCTTTGCTTTCAAAGAGTTTTGAGTTAATGTATGCGTTCCTAGAAAGGCGCCAGTAATACGTATTATCATAAAGAATTTTCCCAACCGCGTTTTCCCATGCAAATTCGCATTTATATTCTTCAATAAGTGTTTGTTCTTCTCCGACTGCTTCCTCAAGACCTCCAACTCGACTTGCAACAACTGGAATGCTATTGATATTAGCTTCAATTACACATCGTCCAAATCCTTCTTCTATCTGCGACGGAACAAGTAACAGTTTGACATTTTTATAAATCTCTTTCGGGTTTGAAGAAACTGGTTTGATCTCAACGTTGTCTATTTGTTCAATTATCTTCTTGTATCGCAAATCAGTCTGTTTCCAATTCTCGTAAATCAAGAATTGTTCACTTTTAAATTTTTCTGCTAAATGAAAAACGATTTCCACGCCCTTGCATTTAATCGGATTAATAAATAAGATTTTTTCATCACCACAACATCTCTGCCCAACTAAATATTTCTCTTTAGGAATCAAAGGGTATATCGTAAAAGATTTAACATTTTCAAATGGCAATTTACGAGCAATATAATTTGATAAGCAAACGTAAGTATCTGCCCCAGCAAATTGGATTTGACTCTCGTTGTCAATAACTCCATGGATTAAACATACAATAGGAACCGTATTTCCTACAATTTTTCTAATTGTCGATACATCAAAAAGCTGAGTAAGTATAATATCAGGAGAAAATTCCTTGGTAAGCTCTTTAAGTAAGTTGTTGTAATTCTTGGGATTGCAAAGTATATACTTTTTATACCCATCAAGCACTACAATCTGTTCATCTGACAAAGCTCTACTATAGTCTCTTTGATACAGAAGAAATCTTTCGATGCAACTCAGTGAAATGACATCAAAATCTGCGCAAACAAGCACTTTCAGAATTTCATCAATGGTTTCCTCTGCCCCTGACATCTGATAGGGTCGAATACCATTTTTACTACAAAACAACACTTTTCTCATTAACAACCCCATTCATGATAGCAAACTCTAAGATCCTGCATACAAACTCATAGATAGCCTTATTTGCTTCTGGATAATTGATGTGCTCTTTTAGTGCAAAAACAAAATCGTTTACTGTTGCCATGCTTGGCATGCTGTTAAATTTTTCGCAAAATAAGTCTAATGAACACCTACACAGTATTAAATTGAATTCTTTCTCATATATTAAATTATTTATTCCAAGAAGGTCGTATCTTAGTTTTAACGCTTGTTTATTGATAACATATTCGCTGATATAACTTTCCAGAAAGCTAAAAGGCACAAAGTTGAGGAATATGGCATATTTATGCTTATAACCCTCAGAAAGCAAAATACCTTTACTTTCGATACGTTCATAAAATTTTGTCCCTGTAAAGGGTGTAGAGAAAAAACGAGAAATAAGAAAAAATCGCTTTTGTTTTTTCTTCATTTTCTTCAAGTAACTGTACGTATTGTATAGCGATGAAAATGTTTCCCCCTCATAATACAACATTAACAAAATTAAAACCATTTCAAAATCATGCTTACATATTTCCGAAAAAGCTTTCTGAAAAATTGCAGAACTATTTTTTTTGTTCATTTTATCATACAAGTCGGAATCCAACGTTTCAAAACCTAGCTCAAATCCCGAGCATCCGCATATTTTCATTTTTTCCAATAGGTCGCTGTTTTTTAGTATTATTTCTGGTCGTGAGAGACATGTCCATCTGATAGGTACTGCGGAATTTTGCAAAAGATCAAGAAACTCAATCATCCAGGCTCTGTTTAACATCAAGTTATCATCATAAAAATGCACATCGGTAATGTTATAGCACCTTGCGTTTGACAATATTTCTTCAACAACTTCTTGAGGCTTCCTGTAAACGGTGGCATTGCCCCACACTTTATACGAAGAACAGAAGTCGCATTTAAATGGACATCCCCTAGACGCCATAATCGGAAGTGATTTTTTATTAAAATCAATATGAATATTCTCATTATACCTTGATATATCCATTATTTTCCAATTTGGTGTTGAAAAGCGAACTTCCTTGCTTTTTATGATGCAATCCAATTTCGCCTCAGACCTAGGTGAAGTATGAAACTTTATTACTTCGACCAGTGCCTGCTCACCAGCTCCAATAACACTATAGTTAGCACCTGCTTCAATAAACAGTTCTGGTTCAACACTTACATGATTTCCTCCGCAAACAATAATCGGGTTATACGCAGCCTTCACTTGACGAATAATGTTTATCGTTTGTTCTACTTGCATGCTTTTAACGGTTATAGCAATAAACTCTGGAGCTAAATCGATTATTTCAGTTGCTGTCCTCGCTTCATCTAGCTTCTCTAAAAGACAATCCAAAAAATGATACTCATAAGCCTGTCCAAAAGTTTCCAGGCATCGTGAATACAATACAGCAATCCCCATGTGCGGCGGGACATAGTTATTCATGCCTTCAAATGGGGGTCTCAAAAAAAGGATTTTATTCATAATGTTTTCCTACTCATATTTCGCCAGCATCTCTTCAAGCTTCTTTCCTAGTCCAGTTGTACAAAACAAACTATAATCACAATCGCTAAATAACTCTACCATATTTAGAAAAAACTCAAATACATAAAAATAGATAACATTGAAGAACTTATAGTCACCATCATCCACTTCATTTTTGCTTTTTATTATATGTGCCAATTTTTCTCTAATTCTGTCATCATAGTTATGGAAAAACAAACTGTAGCATTCCATGAGGATTTGCACCCTTGTGTTAACATAAATTGGTGTAGATCTAGAGTGAATATCAACAGAATAATACTCACTATATTTGTCAAAATAATCCGTTCCATACAGCACAATCATTTCCTGTCTCAAGCTCCGTGCATTCACATAACTAAACAAATGATTTCGCTTGAGGAAGTCAAAGGTTTCCCTTAATTCTTCAAGTGTTGTTAATGAGTCAAATAATATCAAGTATACAGTAATGTTAGGATAGTATTTTTTTAAAATATTTATTGCTCTTTGATTAATTTCTGGACTTGTTTCTTTTCCATATCTTTGTAACGCTTTGGTACTATTCGATTCGATCCCCATGAAAATTTGAACATTAAAGTTTCTTAGCAAATACTCAATTTCAGTTTCATGCTTAACAACTTGATCGCTTCTAGCGTGAAGCTCAATCTTGATGCCAGGATATGAATAATTTATTTCCCGAATTATATCAACTGCCCACGTACAGTCAATAAAGAAGTTGCAATCAACGAATTGAATACAATTATAGCGATACTCATCACATTGCTGTATTACTTCATCAACAACGCTACTTACGTTTCTAGATAGCCAATGTGGATTCCGACAATTTACGCAAAAGGAGCAACTATATACACACCCTCTGCTTGCTGAAATAGATAACACATTGACATCCATATAATCTGATGGATAATCGTATATGATGTTATCCCGATTCGGGATAGGCAAATTCTCAATATCGAACTCATCATACTTAATTTCGTTCCTAAGTAACATACTTTCGTTTCTATAGCACAAGCCAGATATGTCTCTTAAAACATGTTTACCTTGATGAAATCTAACTAAGTCAATGAAACTGTTCTCAGAATATCCCATCAAAATGTAGTCAACAAAGTCAAAGTCAGCAAGAATCTTTTCGCCTAATAAGGTCGCATGATGTCCTCCAAGCACAATCGCATTTTTATTGTTTTTAACTTTTTTTGCGAGCATCATTGTGTCCCTGAAGTTTACCGAAAATGTCGAAAACCCAATAAGGTCGTAATCGTCTAGGTTGTACTTTGAACACAACTCGTCATCAGTTAACGTTGTGTAAGAAAAATCGTATATGTCACAACTAATATTGCGTAGCTCGCACATTGCTTTTATATACCCAATTCCGAGCGGAAATGAAGGCTTAGTAAAGTGTAGCTCACCCCTACTGGGTGGATTTATTAGAGCAGTCCTCATAAAATATCCCTCCTTCTTCTTGAGCGCACTGTCAAAGTTTTGATTATTTTATTGGCTGACAAAGGAATATTTCTCCTTTTGAGTGAGCGTTGAGCGGAAAAGCAGTGCGTCATCAGCGGAGTTTGAGTGCAGATATCTCGGAGAGTTAGAGCAGAGCAAACAGCATCATGTGCGCATGAGATGCTCTAAAATAACGGAAAGAGCAGTATTATTATTAACAAAGAGAAACATACCACTCCTCAGAATTGCATTTTATGCTCGCTGGCTTTCACTCTCCCTGGGAAAAAGGCGATAAACTCTGCGCCGTAGGGCACTTATCTATGCAACATACTTTATGTACCGCGTTAGTCGTTGCGCTAATCGCACTCGTTTCCCGCTGTCACTGCACTATTTCTCCGCTCAGACTGCACATTTTCGACCGCTGTATTCAAGTAAATGGAAAGTACCGTTATTACAGTGCTTTCGATATATATTTAAGTAATTCGCCCCAATCCTCCCACTGCTGTGAGATAATTGAGGTGTTCTAGCGCCAAAAATGAAAGGAGCGAGTTACATTAATACGATAATTGAACATCTCTTACTATAGTAATTGAAAGCCAACGGCAAATCATCGTTTATCTTTGTTTTCTTGTATTTGGTAAAAACTTCAAACCTAAAACCGATGTAATTGGTGATAAAAGTATCTGAAATTGGCGGTCGATCCTTTGCTGTTACCCTCTAGTTACTGCTCAGAAATTTCAATTTTCTGTATATATTTAACAAAAGACAAGCTGCAACTTGCATATTTCATCTATGTTTTTACAGCCTATCACCCGCATCTAGCTTTCCCTTAGGTGACATTGAATCTCTTTTGCAAGTGGCAACTATTATGCAGCAACGCTATAGAATAAACGAAATAAATCTTATTTGAGTTTTGCTAATGTAGTCAAACATGGAATGACCGAGTATAGGGGACATAATCAACAAACTTGAAGTTTTGGTCGCTGAAACCAATCTTTTTGTTATCACAAATTGTTTAGCGTCAGTACAAAGTTCTGAAAAACCATGAAACTTTCTATGGCGTTACTTACTAAACTGTTGAACGAATTGCCTTTCCGCAAAGCTAGCACAGCAAACCGAGGCGCTCTTCAGCATTGTCATTATCCCCAGTCTAAAGCACCTGCAGAACGATGCTCCCTGCTTTCAATCAACATCAAATCTTAATCGTCTCAGTTACAAGCACGAAAACAGCAAATATCTGACACATCGAACTATTATAAATAAGCACAATATAGCTATAATGTAGCACATAAATAAATTAGCAAAAAACATGCATTGAATGAAATATGTCTATCTGCGCTGTTATATACCTATAGATAACAACGGGAGCAACTGTTAGCTATGAGTAAAAGTTTTAGAAAGAGCAATGAGGGTATTTTCATCCGGTTGAATAAATCCATAATTTTCATTAATCTCTGACTGTAATGAGAATAGCAGCTCATCGGCGACCACTCCCATATCTTCTTGCAGTTTAATTTTTTGCTCTGTAGTTAGCTCTAATGTTGTCTTTTTCATGATTAACCTCCACAATTGAGTGTTTTATACCCTTACATTCAACGCATGTTTATTGCTAATATACCCATGTTCAGTTGCAAAAAAACTGTATTTTTAGTACAAATACATGTAAACGTAGCCCCGAGTTCGTAGTTCCGGGAACCTTAACAACAAAGTGCGTCAACGTTACCGTCACGCCCCCACCCGCATCTCGTCACACATTATAGATAATGTTCACCTAATGCTGGATATTAAGTATTTTGTCCTTTTATGGGTTACAACATCCGCATTGGCAACATGTCCATTAGTCTTGAAGTGCAAATTAACCGAACAACCATCTAAAGTGTATGTTAAACTATGCTACTCCATTTGTCAAGCACGAGATTATTTATTTCAACTTACCGCTTCATACTACCAACACCGACACTTTTTGTCGAAAACTACTATATTTTCAAACGCAATAATAACAATTTGCTTTTCAACAGCAGACCGATGAGTAGTTGAGCAGAAGAAGCGCGGGAATACACATCAGGAATGGGCGCAATTGATGGTACAAATCCTGATGGTTTCGCCACGAGAGAGCAGGTATTCGTAATCTTAGACAGATGGCTCGGTTTGCTATTTGAATGATTGAGAAGCTGGAGTCCCGCGATATATAGAGAAAGAGAGGCTCGTCCGTATTCGCGGACGGGCTGCTCTCTTTCAAGGAGACGTTGGCACTCTACCTTATTGGAAATTAATAGGTAAATGATAGTTAGTTGATAGTTGGCTGATAGTTTAACTTGCTCCGGGGGGAACCAAGACCGATATTTCTTTTATAAAAGTGGCGCAACTTGGCGCGATGATATGAGAAAATTCGTTAAAATGCCTAAGTTTTCAGGGAATCAGAAAATTTCACATTTCCTGCTGAAATAACGCTTGACATTCAACCTGCATTAACCCTTAGGATGAGAGCATGGTCATTTAATACGTAGAGGTATTTCTTCCAATTGTTTCATTGCGCCTAGTGATTTAGATGCTACTGTCAGCCGCCATTCAAATTTTAATAAACCCTTGTTTCGTCACGGTCTGCGACAGGACTGCGGCGATTTTTTTGTCGGTAATTTGCCGTTTTTGTATTAACCTTTGTAGATTTCGATGTTTAAGACCACGCTGCCGTGACCCGCCGCTCCAATCTGAGAATTTTTTATAAATTTTAGATTGGAGAAAGGGCTATGTTTGATAATAGAAATCCGTACACGCTGCGACATGAGGTTGTTGGTGGCTTTGTACGTTATTATGTCTCATTTGTTGATGGTGCGGGCGTCCGCAGAGAAACG